>Ga0209164_1000983_pt1 | contig 45216 bp, 39 predicted proteins | sample MTBNYHSulfiMetaG_FD_187458 | JGI IMG/M metagenome (GOLD analysis project Ga0209164, IMG submission 187458) | Enrichment culture microbial communities from rom New York Harbor, USA that are MTBE-degrading - MTBE-NYH (New York Harbor Sulfidogenic)... | ecosystem: Environmental > Aquatic > Marine >... | reverse complement strand
ATGATAAAAGAGGGCGAGTCGCTGGATGTCTTCGAGGTCAAGTCCAGTCTTGCCGGTTCATCGAACACAAAGGACTACATAAGAGATCTCTCTTACACAGTATCAGTTATAGAAAGCTCGGGCTACAGGGTCAAGAGAGCATGTTTGATCATGGTCTCGAGAATGTATCGCAAGGGTGATGACGACCGGAAGCTCTTTGAGATCATAGATGTTACGGACGAGGTCTCGGCGCAGAAAAGTGAGATAAAGGCAAAACTCGAACTTGCATCAGTTATCCTGACTTCAACATTGATCCCTTCGGGCACATTGGGGTACAAATGCAGAGACTGCGAGCATCTTCGAAGATGCTTTGGCCTTGATAGGAGACTCAGTATCTTTGAGCTTCCCAGATTGGGCGCCGATAAGACAGATGCTTTGATCGAAAAGGGATACTTCTATCTGGAAGAGCTTCCGCGTGAGGCACTTGGCGACAAACCCCTTCTGCAAAGGGTCTTTCGTGGAGCAAAGACAGGAGGGATAGTGGTTGACGAACCCAAAGAGCTTCGTGAAAAGCTGAATAGCATGGAGCATCCGATAGGTTTTCTCGATTTCGAGACCGCGGCTTCAGTTATTCCACTGTACGATAACCTGGCTCCCTACGAGGGGATCCCGTATCAATATTCACTGCACATTCGAAGAAAAGACTCGGAAGTCCTTGAACACAGGGAGTTTCTCTTCGGCAATCCTTCGAGAGATGAGAGCCTCCTGCTCGCCGAAAGGCTGGTTGAGGACCTCAAGGACTGCAGAACACTTATGGCGCACCATGCTTCCGTTGAGAGAAATATTCTGAGATGGCTGTCTAATAGATACAGAGAGTATCCAGAGCTTTCAGAGCAGCTCGCCTCCTTCTCGGAGATATTTGTAGATTCAGAACTGCTTGTGAAAGCCCACATATATCATCCCGACTTCGGTGGAAGCTTCTCGATCAAGAAGCTTCTTCCTGCACTTGTTGAAGGGATTGGTTATGAGGGACTGTTTATCCATAACGGTGACGATGCCAGGTATGTTTTCGTGAACATGGCTCTGGGAAATTACAGAGCGTCCGAGGCAGAGAGAATAAGAAGAGATATGCTGGAGTACTGCAAGATGGATACACTGGCGATGGTGGAGATTCACAGATTTCTCTGCGATCTTTCATCGGAATGAGGATACTGTCGATACAAATGCGAATCGTCAGCCTCCGACTTAATCGAATTCTTTTCGAAGTAGAATAATCTGGTCATCAAATTAGGTTATTATGAATCATGCACACTTTAGGCATCGAGAGGATGTGACGACATAGGAATCTTCAAGATAAAGAATCATGAGACAGCGCTTCCACTTATTCAGGGAGGAATGGCCGTAGGGATTTCTCTCGACAACCTGGCCGCTTCAGTCGCTTCTGAAGGCGGAATAGGGGTGATTGGAACGGCAGGTATCGGTATGACGGTTGATGGTTACAGAAAGAACTTCAGGCAGGCAAGCATAGATGGCCTCAAGAATACCATAAGAAGGGCAAGGGAGAAGACAAGAGGGGTTTTGGGAGTAAACATTATGGTAGCCCTCACAAACTATGCAGAGATGGTGGCAACGGCCGTGAAGGAGAAGATAGACGTGATAATCTCCGGCGCGGGACTGCCTCTTGATCTCCCCTCTTATCTCGATGATCGATCGGAAACTGCTGTCATTCCTGTGGTCTCATCTCTGAAGTCCGCAACAGTAATATTTAAGAGATGGTATGGCAGGTACGGATACGTCCCCGACGGCTTCGTTGTGGAGGGACCAAAGGCGGGCGGCCACCTCGGATACAGAGTCGAGGAGATCTTTTCTGAAGAGAGTTCTCTAGAAAGGACCGTACCTGAGATCAGAAGGTTTGTAGATCAGGTGAAACGTGATACTGGCAGGAATGTTCCGGTGATAGCGGCCGGAGGGATATTCGACAGAGATGATGTCGAAAAAGCCTTCAAGCTTGGAGCATCAGCAGTTCAAGTGGGAACGGCCTTTGTGGCCACTGAAGAATGCGATGCAGACTACGGGTTCAAGCAGGCATTCGTGAACGCTTGCGAGGAGGATATTACCATTATCAAGAGTCCTGTGGGAATGCCGGGCAGAGCAATAAGAAACAAGTTTCTGGACGATGTTGAACAGGGAAAGAAAAAGCCTTTTAAATGCTCCTTTCAATGCATAAAAACCTGCAATTACAGAGAAGCGCCATACTGCATCGCAGAGGCGCTCATGAATGCCTGCAAGGGAGATCTGGAAAACGGTTTTGCCTTTACGGGAAGTGAAGGATACAGGATAGAAGGCATTACAACCGTGAAGAAGGTTATAGATAGACTATTCGGTGAAAACAGGCGCTAGTTTTTCGATGTATCTTGAGAAATCAGCGGTCTGTCTGCGCCGCAAATAAATGTGGGGGAGGTCGAAGATGGGAACCCTGGAGAGAATAACGAACGCGATCATCGAAACAATGCCTGCTCAGGCAAAAGCTGCCACTGAAGAGGCTCTAGCGGAAGGCCACAGCGCAAAGGAAATTCTCGACAGCGCGCTTATCCCGGGGATGGATGAAGTCGGCAGGCTATTCAGAGAAGGCGAGTATTTCGTTCCCGAAGTTCTTGTCGCAGCAAAGGCGATGAACCAATGCATGGATCTTATTGAACCTCTTCTTGTCAGCGGTGGGGTCAAGAAGATCGGCAAAGTGATTGCCGGGACTATCGAGGGTGACCTCCATGACATTGGAAAGAATCTGGTGTGCATGATGCTTAAGGGAGCGGGCTTCGAAATAATAGACCTTGGCGTCGATGTGAAACCGGAGGAGTTTGCGGAAGCTGCGAAAGGCGCCAGACCGGATATACTGGTGGTTTCTGCCCTGTTAACGACCACAATGCTCAATATGCCCAGAGTGATCGAAGAACTGAAAAAGGCCGGCATTCGAGAAGAAGTGAAGGTTCTCATAGGTGGGGCGCCCGTGAGTCAAACCTATGCCGAGGAAATTGGAGCGGACGGTTATTCTCCCGACAGTGCCGGAGCCGTCGAACTGGCAAGGATGTTCGTATCTGGGTAAGCTCATTGATTTTCAAAGAGTGTCCGATGGCGATCCGGAATCGTCGAGGAGACCGTTTGCTCAACGAGAAAATCAAATGATATACAGGTACTCAATACACGACCAAGTGTGCTCAGGGAACCTTTGCAAAGTGCAATTTCAAAGACAAGTTGGTATAATACCGGTGGTATTCATTTATTCCGATTTTTCATTTTGACGGCAGTAAAGCTGTCTATTTACGGATGGAGGGTTCAAGATGTTGACAGCGCTGATAATGTTGTCGGTGGTCACTCTGATTTCCTTTCTCTTTGCAATTGCATCTGTCAGAAGGCTTTCTCAGAGTATCAGGAGGAATCAGGAACTCCAGCTCAAAGAGAAGGACCTTGAGAGAGATGTCGCGGAGAGGGATGAAAAGCTGGACTGGCTAACTTCTGCCAAAGAGGAGCTTGAAGAGACCTTCAAAGCGATATCTTCTGATGTTCTCAATTCCAGTACAGAAAACTTCATTCGACAGGCAAACGACAAGTTCTCTGGATTGCTAAAGCTGCAGAAAGAAGATTGGGGCAGTCAGAAAAGGGATTTCGAGAGTCTCGTGAGCCCGGTGAAAGACAACCTGGAAAAGCTGGAAAGAAATGTGAGGGAATTGGAATCCAAAAGAGAAGGAGCATACAAAGCTCTTGAAGAACAACTGAGGACTCTTGCGACAGCAAACACCGATCTTAGGCAGGGTGTTACTGATTTGAAGGGCGCCTTGAGAAATAGATCAACTCGTGGAAGATGGGGTGAGATTGAGCTTCGTAGAATAGTTGAGCTCAGCGGCATGACCGAACATGTTGATTTTGTGGAACAGGAATCGATTGACAGCGGCAGGCCAGACCTTATTGTAAAACTTCCTAATGAAGCTTACATACCGGTAGATGCCAAGGTTCCGCTCGACAGTTATCTGGCTGCGCTGGAAGAAGATGACGAGTCGTCGAGAAGCCAGTTCATGAACGTCTACGCAAGGAATGTTAGAGAGACAGTGAATAGACTCGCCAGCAAGAAATACTCTGAATCGTTCAGCAGAAATGCCGATTTTGTGGTTATGTTTGTCCCGGTAGAGTCTGCAATAAATGCAGCTTTTCTAACAGATCCGGACCTATTTGAGTATGCTATTGCGAAGAAGGTCCTCATTGCTTCTCCGGTGAATCTCGTTGCGCTGTTGAAGTCCGTGGCATATGGGTGGCAGCAGTACAGCCTTACCGAAAACGCAGAAAGGCTTGTTCAAGCCTCGAAAGAACTCTATAATAGATTCGGTGTTTTCTTCGCTCATTACAACAGACTGCAGGGCCATCTAAAGAACGCCGTCAGTGCCTACAATGATGGAGTGGGTTCCTTTGAAAGCAGGCTGCTTCCGAAAGTAAGGGAAATCGAAGTTCTTAGCGAGACACGCGAAAGGCTTCCTGAAATTGAAGGAATTGCCGAGGAACCGAGATCATCGGAAAATATGATCTATGATTGATCTCTGCACCAAAATAGAGAGACTGGACTTGGGAAAGAGCGATTGGGAGGCGTTTGAGAACTCTCTCCGCCGCGATGTGGTCATCAAAGATCAGCCTTCTTGCTCGGGCAGAGCTTTTGCCAGCTTCCTTCGGCCTTTCCCGGAATCCCTCCGCCATCCTAATCGACAGCAGCCGACATTTGCTGGACGGAATAGATAAGGCGGACCGACAATACGGGTAATCGCATCGGCTCTTGCAACACACTGGGCTTCGACTCCACCGTGTGTAAGGCGGTCTCTGTGAGGGATGGTGTCTTTGATACTGGCGTAGTCGCGAAGCAACGCCGCATCTCTTACTACAGAGCGATCTGCATCGAGTCTTTCGGCGAAGATTAAGCTTGTATTCGAGCACGTTGGCATTTTACAGATGTCGCAACCGGAGATGCTTTGTCGTTCTTGCGGTTTTTTAGACTATCTCACCGACTTCATAGAAAATAACAATCTCTTCTTCCCTTTAAGGTAAAAACCATGTGATTTCGCTCCCAGCTGCCTGTTCTATAAGTAAGACAGTATCTATAATACTCGAGAGTGGTTTTGAAAGTCTTTATGCGATAAAATGCGAGAGGGGATGCAATGTCCGGTCTTCCGATGACAGAAATTTACCGGTCTCTTGATGCTGATTGTGAAGGATTCGGAATGGAGGTATAGATGAACGAACTATTGTGGTTTTTGATGCTTGTAGTGAACTTCAGTTTGATCACAGTTGCTTACAAATTGTGGGGAAAGACAGGACTGTACGTCTGGGTAGCCATAGCTGCGATAATTGCCAATGTCCAGGTAATAAAGACGGTCTCGCTTTTTTGGATGGCCGCGACTTTGGGAAATATCGTTTATGCGACGTCGTTCTTGGCTACGGATATTCTTTCTGAGAATCATGGAAAGAAGGAGGCCAAGAGAGCAGTTTACATCGGCTTTTTCTCTCTGATAGCGACTACCGTGATAATGCAAATCGCTCTTGCCTTCGAGCCTCATCACTCTGATTTCTCTCAGGAGCATCTCTCGGCAATATTCGGCCTTCTCCCGAGAATTGCACTGGCAAGTCTGGCAGCCTACTGGTGTTCTCAGTTACACGATGTCTGGGCATATGACTTCTGGAAGAAGAGGCTTCCGGACAGGAAGCACATCTGGCTGAGAAATAACGCAAGCACTATGGTATCGCAGCTGATCGATACGGCGGTTTTTACTTCAATAGCCTTTTTAGGAGTTTTTTCGGCCGATGTGTGGTGGCAGATATTCTGGTCCACCTACATTCTAAAGTGGGTCGTTGCAGTTCTAGATACTCCATTCATCTATCTAGCCCGAAAAATGAAAGACGAGGGTAAAATCAAGGATCTTGTTCCCTGAGTTTCTTGTTGAGAAATCTTCCTCGAGACAGTATTATGCTGTGTTCTCTTGTGCTTCCGAAAGCTCTCGGCCGTCGGTTGATATAATTCATATTGAAACAGGAATATTCTTGAGAGAACTGATTGTTCAACTCCCCGGCTGACAAAGAGATCAGGAGGTAGACTGTGGACGAGAGTGACAGGAAACTGAATAAGTACGAAACGAAGAGAGACTTCAGCAAGACGCCGGAGCCCGACGGCAAAGAGGCCTCTCTTGAATGGGCAAAAGGCAGACCGGTATTTGTTGTTCAGAAACACGCCGCATCGACTCTTCATTATGACTTTCGAATCGAAGTAGATGGAGTTCTGAAGTCATGGGCCGTTCCCAAAGGTCCGTCAACAGACCCCTCTGAAAAAAGGCTGGCCGTTCCCACGGAAGACCATCCACTCGAGTACGGCGATTTCGAAGGAAATATCCCCGAAGGAGAGTACGGCGGAGGCACGGTCCTTCTTTGGGACCGGGGAAGCTACAGAAATCTGAAGGAAGACCCTGAATCGAACCCACTCACAAAACAAATCGAAGATGGTCATATCACAATTTGGCTCGAAGGAGAGAAGCTTAAAGGCGGCTATGCGCTCATCCGCACGGGAAAGGCGGAGAATACCCGGTGGCTTCTGATTAAGATGAGTGATGAAGAAGCCGACGCAAGAAGAAACCCGACGTCGACCGAGCCCAATTCAGTAAAGACAGGAAGAAGCCTCGAAGAAATTCGTGACTCCAAAGATTAACAACTCATACGGCTAGCCTCCAAGTCCAGGAGATGAATAAGCCAGATATCATCTTTTCGCTTTTTGGAGCTTGGGGAGTCCATCCCGATGGCGTGAAATCGGGACTATCGTGATTCAGTATTGCCGTTATTCGAGGCAGTCTCTTTATTGATCCTATCAGGATTCTTTAGGCCCTCCCTGACTTCTTCAAGCATCTCAGCCGTTAATGTTTTCAACTTTAGCAGATGAATGGAAACGGCGGCGCCAACTCCGACAAGAATTGCCGTGACGGCAGCATTGGATATCAGTATCATTGTCAAGGTAAGAGTGGACCACAGCAAAGCAAGTGCAAGATTTCTTGCTCTCCTCCTTACTGCTCGGAAATGTAGATAACTGTAGATATACGCACCGAATAGCTTATGGCCGATCAACCATCGGTACAGCTTCTCTGAGCTTCTCAGGTAGCAAAATGCCGCCAACAACAGAAAAGGAGTTGTTGGCAGCAATGGAAGAACTATTCCGGTTACACCAAGAAACAGGGAAACCGATCCTGCAATTACCAGCAAAACTTGTTTAAGCCTCACAAGTTACCTTTCTTATCGCTCAATATTTGGCTACTTCCCAACTTCGTCCAGCGAAATCCCCAGAGCCTTCGCAACCCCCGCTCCATAAGCGGGATCGGCTTTCAGGCAGTTTCCAATATGTCTAATCTTGATTTCCTTTGGTGAGTCTCCCATGTTTCTTGCTGTGTTCTCAAACAGAACTTGCTGCTGCTCTGGAGTCATAAGATTGAAGAGTTTTCCAGGCTGGGTGTAGTAATCATCGTCATCTTCTCTGAAGTTCCAGTTATCGGCGGCACCCTTTAGCTCTAGAGGGGGTTCCTTGTATTCGGGTTGCTCAGCCCATGCTCCGTAACTATTGGGTTCATAGCCTATCGTGCTTCCTGCATTGTCATCTACTCTCATTTGTCCGTCACGATGATAACTATTGAAGGGGAACCGCGGTCTGTTAACCGGAATCTGATGATGGTTTACCCCTAGCCTGTAACGCTGGGCGTCGCCATAGGAGAAGAGCCTTCCCTGAAGCATCTTGTCTGGAGAGAAACCTATTCCGGGAACAATACTTGCCGGATTGAAGGCAGCCTGTTCAACATCAAGATAGTAGTTTTCGGGGTTCTTGTTCAGCTCGAAAAACCCAACCTCGATAAGCGGGAAGTCTCCTTTGTACCAAACCTTTGTCAGATCGAAGGGATTGTACGGCATTTTATCGGCCTGTTCCAGCGTCATAACCTGAATATACATGGTCCATCTTGGAAAGTCTCCTCTCTCTATGCTCTCGAAGAGATCGCGCTGGTGGCTCTCCCGATCTTTCGCGACTATGGCTTCCGCTTCGGCATCGGTGAGATTCTTTATTCCTTGTTGCGTCTTGAAGTGGAACTTCACCCATATCCTTTCGTTGTTGGCGTTTATCATGCTGTAAGTATGGCTTCCGTAACCGTTCATGTGTCTATACGAGAAGGGAATCCCGCGATCACTCATTGTTATTGTCACCTGATGAAGAGCCTCGGGAAGCGAAGACCAGAAATCCCAGTTATTCTTCGCACTCCTCATGTTGGTCTTCGGATCACGCTTGATAGCATGATTCAGATCGGGGAACTTGAGAGGGTCCCTCAAGAAGAAGACAGGCGTGTTATTGCCGACTAAATCCCAGTTGCCTTCCTCTGTATAAAACTTCATTGCGAAACCTCTTATATCCCTTTCGGCATCGGCGGCGCCTCTCTCTCCGGCTACCGTGGAGAACCTGACAAACATATCGGTCTTCTTGCCTATCTCTGAGAAGACCTTGGCTTTGGTATACTTTGTGATGTCGTGGGTAACGGTAAGCGTTCCAAAGGCTCCAGAGCCTTTTGCATGCATTCTTCTTTCCGGAATTACTTCTCTGTCGAAATGGGCCAGCTTCTCAAGATACCAGACATCTTGCAGCAGCATCGGACCTCTCGGACCGGCAGTCATTGAGTTCTGATTGTCGACCACGGGCGCTCCCGCTGCCGTGGTCATTTTCTCTTTCTTTGGATCTTTCTCCATTTTTTCCTCCATTCTTGATCGTCCGGCAAAAGCGGACATCGTAAGGTTTATTTAAGGGGTTGAGGTTCTCAAAAGATCTATAATAAGCCGAGTACACACATACTGTTCTCGCTCACGATTTCGTAGAGGCAAACTCTGACCAGTGCAAGTCGGATTCAGGAGACAAGATTGTCTTGGAATCTTACTAGTTTAAATTATTCTAACATGAGATACTGCGTAAACTCGTATTTGCAGCACTCCGAAGTGCAATGACGGCTATTAGTCACATTGTTTCTCCGCACTGGATATGCGGCCAGCTTTAAGGCTTTCAGCAACATGATTTGGATTCTGATATGATTTTATTGAGGTGATTGAATGTTCACAGTACTCTCAAAAGAGCGAATTTCGCCGGATACCTATGACATCTGGCTTTCTCATCCCGAGATCTTTAAATACGCGAAGCCCGGCCAATTCTTGATAATAAGGATAGACGAATACGGTGAGAGAATTCCTCTCACAATTGCGTCAGCCGATAAAGGAAGGGTAAGAGTTATTGTGAAGGCCGTGGGCAAAACCACCTACAAGCTCTGCTCTTTGAGCGAGGGCGAATCAGTTGCTGATATAGTAGGCCCTCTCGGAAATCCCAGCGAGATAGAAAAACTTGGAACGGTCTGTGTGGTGGGCGGCGGTGTAGGCATTGCGCCGTTGTTTCCCATTGCCAGGGCCCTGAAAGAGGCAGGAAATGAGGTCATAGGAATACTGGGCGCTGCAAAGAAGGAGCAGCTGATAATGCTGAATGAATTCAGGCCTTTTCTTGACAGGCTGTACATCACGACCGACGACGGTTCCCAGGGTTCAAAAGGAACAGTAACAAATCCTCTCAAGGAAGTTATCAAGGAGCGTCCGCCTGCTTCAATCTGGGCTATAGGACCCATGGTGATGATGAAGTTTGTCTCTCTTCTAGCCTCCCAGAATGATATACGATGCTGGGTCTCACTCAATCCGATCATGGTGGACGGGACGGGAATGTGCGGAGCCTGCAGGGCAGAAGTGGGGGGCGAGATGAAGTTTGCATGTGTTCACGGACCGGAATTCGACGGCAGGTCGGTTAACTGGGACGAGCTGATAAAAAGGCAGTATCAGTACAGAGAAGAAGAAGAGAGAGCGCTCGAAGAGTATATAAGAGAATCGGGTGAAAGAAATGCCTGAAAAACTTAAAGTGAAGATGAGGGAGCTAGATCCTTCAGAGAGAGTGAACAGCTTTGAAGAAGTCGCTTTGGGCTACACGAAAGATGAGGCAATCGCAGAGGCAGACAGATGTCTCCAGTGTAAGCACAAGCCCTGTGTGAGCGGCTGCCCTGTGGGAATAGACATTCCGGGTTTCATCAAAGCGCTCAGGGAAGGAGATATTAAAGAGAGTACCAGGATACTGAAAGATGCCAACAACCTTCCTGCAATCTGCGGAAGAGTCTGCCCGCAGGAGAAGCAGTGTGAAGCAGTTTGTGTTGTGGGGAAAATTCCAGGGAGCGAACCTGTTGCCATAGGTAGACTCGAGAGATACGTGGCAGATCAGAATGTATCCCTGGAAACCCGGACAAAACCTCCGGTGAGCAAAAGGGTTGCCGTAATAGGTGCCGGCCCGGCAGGTCTGACAGTCGCAGCAGATCTGGCGAAAGAGGGTTTTTCCGTTACGGTCTTCGAAGCGTTTCATACGGCGGGGGGTGTGCTCGTTTACGGCATTCCGGAGTTTAGATTGCCCAAAGAGATCGTTGCCAGAGAGGTAGAGTTTGTGAAAGACCTCGGGGTCGAGTTCCGGTTCAACCAGGTTGTTGGTAGAACGATTCCATTCGAAGAGATCAATAACGAATATGACGCCGTTTTCATAGGTATCGGTGCCGGGGCGCCTAGATTCATGGGGATACCGGGATCTAATCTCAACAACATATTTTCCTCGTCTGAGTATCTAACGAGAACGAATCTGATGAAGGCCTATCTCTTTCCAATGTACGACACGCCCGTCAAGATAAAGGACAGGGTAGCCGTGATAGGGGCGGGAAATGTCACAATGGACGCGGCAAGGACGGCCAAAAGACTTGGAGCCAAAGAGGTTCATGTGGTTTACAGGAGAAGTGAAGAAGAAATGCCTGCAAGGATAGAGGAGTATCATCACGCCGTGGAAGAAGGGATAGTATTCCACTGGCTGACTCTCCCCACAGAGTATATTGGCGATGTAAACAACAATGTCATCGGGATGAAGTGCGTGAAGATGGCTCTTGGAGAACCCGACTCTTCAGGAAGAAGAAGGCCGATTCCGATTGAGGGCTCGGAATTCGTAATGGATACAGAAATGGTGATCGAAGCGATTGGTCAAACACCGAACGCCGTTCTAAAGACAGGGTTCCCGACCGTGAGGCTCAACAAGTGGGGAAGTATAGATGCCGAAGAATCAAATGGCAAGGTTATTGAGGGCGTCTATGCCGGAGGAGATATCGTCACCGGCTCTGCAACAGTCATTGAAGCAATGGGAGCCGGCAAGCGTTCCGCGAGAGCTATTAAGGCATACTTGCTGCGCAAGTAATGAGCTTCAGGTTACCTGCGACGGACCTTGAATGTAAACAATTACGGGAGACTATCGGGCAATAACTGTGAGAACTCCCTCAATGATTTGCGCCGAGGCTCTCCATTTCGGAGATAATTACCGGCTCATTTCGAGATGGTTCCCGTTGTTCGAAGAATAAGTCGACTCTCAAACCCAACCTGACAATCCGAGAATAATGTAATCCAAATACTTCTCTCGATAAGAGAGACTTCTCTCCGCAATGAAAGAATCGACGAAAAACAGCTTTCGGTGATACAGAGCTCTAATTTCTCTCTTTTCGGCGCGTCATATTCTCACAATTCTTCGTGAGATACGATCATACCCGATCAACTTCTTTTATTCCCGGATGCTGAATCCGTTCTCTCCAAACGACAGTTTTCGAAAGACGAGGTTCACCTGTTAGAATAATTTAGGTTCAGAAACTAACTAATTAGGAGGACTGAATTTGCCAATCTCTGAGAGAAGATCAGCCGGAGTGCCCTCTGAGCTTAGGGAAAGAAATCTTAAGACAATAATTGACGTGGTATTTAGGTACCAGCCCATATCAAGAACAAAGATTTCCAATTTGACCGGGATAAGCAAGCCAACGATAAGCAAGCTCGTTGGCTTTCTTATTAAGGAGGGATATCTTGTAAGCGCTGGCAAGACTTCTTCTGGTCTGGGAAAGAGGCAAGAACTTCTTTCCTTCAATCCTGGGAAGGCCTTCGTTATTTCGGTTGATGTCGGACTCGCAACAACAATAGTCGCCAGAGTCGATCTTTCAATGAATGTCACAGACAAGTGCGAAATCGGAACATCCGAGAGCCCGGAGAGATTCGCTTGCGAATTAGTGGACTGTGTTTCCGATCTTTGCGACAAAGGAAACGAGTTTCCTTCGTATTTGGTCATCTCTGTACCGGGTCTTGTTCGCGGTGATTTGAGAACTGCAATTAATGTTCCCTTGCTTCACTGGGTCGATCTGCCCCTTGCGGAAGTTGTCGAGAATCGACTGAAGCTGAAGGGGATTGAGACTACAGTTACGATAAACAATGACGCCAAACTTGGCGTTCTTGCTGAAGTTGCCCTTAATCAGTTTATTCCAGATAGGTTCAGGAATATTGTCTATGTTCTTGTGAAAGAGGGGGTCGGAATCGGCCTGTTTATCAATGGCAGTCTGTATGTCGGCAGCAATCATATTGCAGGTGAATTTGGACACATGTCGATAGATCCTGACGGGCCGGAATGCTCCTGCGGAAGAAAAGGCTGTTGGCTCACTCTGGTGGGTTCTAGAGAACTTGAGAATCTGATTCGCGATAACCGTCTGAATGATTACCTTGATTCGTTTTCCGTAGGACTTATGAATATCGTTAATGGTTTGGATCCCGATATGGTGGTAATTAGCGGCGCCCTGGAAGAATACTGGGACAGGGTTTTGCCTGCCCTGAAAGCGAAACTGAAGAACAGCGCTCTCTTCGAACTGTCCTCTATGGAGATCATCAAATCTGCTTTTGACGACAGAGAGGGGCCCATTCTCGGAGGGGCGTTGATGGGTTTGAGAAAGTATCTAGACATAGAAACGGGCGTCTTGTAGCCCGAATTTGAAGAGAGGTGATGACAGTTGAAACGTGGAGTAGTGCTCTTAGTAGTGCTGTGCTTCCTTCTTACAGGGGCAACGGCTCTCAGTAGCTCTCCGAACGAGCTGGTTGTGTACCACTGGTGGACAGCCGGGGGAGAAAAAGAGGCAATTGATGCACTCTTCGAAGTATTCATCGATGAGCACCCAGAGTATTCTATTGTTCAGAACCCGGTAGCCGGAGGCGGCGGCGGAATTCTCCGTGCGCAGATCAAGACAATGATCATGGCAGGAAACCCGCCGGACACTTTCCAGATAACCTATGGCCACGGCATGATCAGCTCCTTTGTAAGTGTTCTCCAACCCATAGACGACCTTATCGAAGGCTACAACATTCCAGAGGATGTCTATGAATGGGGAAGAGTGGACGGAGTTATGTACGGTGTGCCTCTGAATCTTATGCAGAACAACTGCCTCTGGTACAACGTAGATCTGGTTGAAGAACTTGGAATTGAAATGCCGATCAAGAGCATCGATGAGTTTCTTGGAATCTGCGCGAGAGTCAAGGCGGAAGGCTATATACCTCTGGCAGTAGGAGCAGGTATGGGCCAGCAGTTCTGGCTTGGAACACTCTTCGAAGCAGTCAACAGCGCCCTTCCGGGTGGCGGAGCAGATTTCTTCACCGACTACTATGCAGGGAAGACAACGCCGTCAGAGTCTGAAGTTTTCGCCGAGACGCTCAAGGTTATGAGAACCCTACTTGTCAATGGCTTCATCAACGACGACTTCTCGGCGCTTACCTGGGACCAGGCTTCAGATCTCATGGCGACGGGGAAAGCCGTATTCTACGTAATGGGGGACTGGGCAAAGGGTCATTTCACGTCCATGAATATGGTTCCCAAAGTTGATTTCGGTTATCAGCCATTCCCTGGGACGGACCATGTGTTCATCGGACACGCAGACTGTTTCGTTCTCCCAATAGGAGTCGACAGGAAGATCGCAAAGGACTGGATACAGTTCCTTACAACTGTCAAAGCAGCCAATACATTCTGCCCGATCAAAGGCGCGGCGCCGTTCGTTCTCGATGCTCCGCTGGATGTTTACGACGACATCACTAAGGAGATATTGGGGTACTTCCGTGACGATGGAGTTGTGAAAGTCTTGTCGCAGTTTGGGGCTCCGCCGGAATCGTATCTGGACGTATTCGGGACGGCCTTTAGCGAATTCTTCAATACGCCGGAGATCAACGACACAACTTTGGGCAATTTTGATTACGCTTACGAAGAAGTTTTCTTGTTCTAAAACAGACCGGCAGGTGTAAGGGCACCTGCCGGCCGTTCGTGCTCAAACGTAATTCGAAACAAAGGAGTTGGATTATTTGAGCAAGAGGGTACAGATCTTACTATTCATTTTACCAGGTTTGATTCTTGTTGGCCTGTTCGTCTATGGCTTCACTGCCTGGACGCTCCAAGTATCGTTCACTAATTGGCGGGACGTTGGCTCGGCAGGAGATTTCGTCGGCCTCGATAATTACATAAGGCTGTTCTCAACAGACAGGGTCTTCAAGGCTTCGCTGGTAAACACTCTGAAGCTTACTCTTGTATTCATCGGGGTAACGGTTCCGCTTGGCCTTTTCCTGGCGGTTCTTCTGGATCTCAATCTAAAAGGAAGACAGATATTCAGGTTGATATTCCTCCTCCCGCTCTCCTTTTCCTTTGTGGCATCGGCATCGATGTGGACGTGGATGTTTTCTCCTCAGATAGGTTCCATAAATGCTCTGCTTAGAGTCATAGGGCTTGGCTCGCTTGCTCAGCCGTGGATCACTTCCGACAAACAGGCTCTGTTCTGCATCGCAATAGCCTATGTTTGGCAGTTCTCAGGTTTTTCAACACTCGTTTACTATGCAGGAATCAGTGGGGTGGCTCCTGAAATAAGTGAAGCTGCAAAGATCGACGGAGCCTCCACTTTCCAGAGATACACGAAAGTCATTATCCCGATGCAGAGGCCGGCAACTTTGACCGTTCTCATGATACTGCTCATGTATTCGCTGAGAGTATTCGATCTTGTCTGGCTCATGACCGGTGGAGGACCGGGCAGCTCTTCGGAGATTCTTTCGACTTTCATGTTTAGAACGGCCTTCAACAGAAACAGATTTGGATATGGCGCTTCGGTCGGGATCGTGATGTTTGTGATATCGATCTTGATAGTCATTCCTTTCTTTGCGAGACTCAGGAGAAGCGAATATGAGTAAGACGACAATGAGACCAATCTCAAGAGCCAAGGATGTGACAAAGAAGAGCATTATTTACCTGCTGCTCTTCATCGCAGCGTTTTTCTATTTGTTCCCGATTTATACTGCGGTAAACACTTCTCTCAAGAACAATCAAGAGCTGGCGTACGGTCCCGTCAACATCGTAAGAAACCCTGAATTTGCGAACTATCTAAAGGCCTTTTCAGAGATAGACAGACCGATCTGGAACAGCTTCGTGATAACAATGGTGGCGACTGCTATATCTTCTGCGCTCGGTGCCTGGGGAGGTTTTGGATATTCTAAACTGAAATTCAGAGGAAGTTCCGTTCTCTTTCTCATATTGGTTCTCGGATTTTATATAGCTCCGCAGTCGATACTCATACCACTGTTGAGATTCATAGGGAGCATAGGGTTGTACAACTCATATTGGGGCTTAATACTGACGCATACCGCCTATGGTGTACCAATAACGACTCTGCTTTTCAGGAATTACTTCGAATCTCTGCCCACTGAGGTTGTGGATAGCGCCAGGATAGACGGCTGCAGCTACATCGGCACTTTCTTCAGAATAGCGCTCCCTCTGTCTCTGCCAGGTTTTGCGGTAGTCGCTATCTTTCAGTTCACGAATATCTGGAACGAGTTCCTCTTTGGGCTGATACTGACTAGAGGGGTGAACTCTCAACCCCTGACAGTCGCCATCGGAAATCTTAAAGGCACAACCGTTGCATCATGGAATATTCAGATGGCGGGAGTGATGATATCTGTTCTTCCGGTTCTTCTGGTGTATGTTTTCTTCCTAAAACTGATTGTAAAGGGTCTATTGATGGGTTCGGTAAAGGGTTAATGATCAAAGTCACATAAATGCTAAGGAGGTGTTGAGTTGAAAAAGAAAGTCTTGCTACTTGGAGAGACCTGGACAGTTACCAAGATTCACACAAAGGGATTTGATGTTGTGGAACTGGGAGGATTTGACGATTACTCGGTGTATTTCAAAGAGCCTATGAAAGCCTTTGAAGACATAGAAGTAACACATATTCCTAACCATCAAGTGTTGAGCATGTTCCCGGCCACTTCCGAAGAACTCTCCAAGTTCAATGTGGTAATCATAAGCGACTGCGGAAGAAACACGCTGACTATGTACCCGGATATGTTTAAAGTACCGATGGGTCCAAACAAAGTTCAGATGCTAGCTGATTACGTTCTGGCTGGCGGATCGCTAATCATGACGGGTGGATACGTCGATTTCCAGGGCTTCCAGGGCAAAGGAAACTACCACGGCAGCCCGATCGAGAAAGTGATGCCAGTCAACATGATGGAGACAGACGACAGAGTCGAAGCTACTCAAGGGGCCTCGGTCAAGGTATTGAATCCGAATCATCCAATTTTGAAGGGAATAGATACGAAATGGCCGAGATTCCTGGGCTACCAGAAGGTCTTTCCCAAGGAAGGCTCCGAAGTGCTTGCCGAGATTGATGGAGATCCCTTCATCATAGTTGGGGACTCGGGAAAAGGGAGATCGATGGCCTTCATGTCTGATCTTGCCCCCCACTGGGGCATGGAGTTCGTTGCATGGGAATATTACGGTAAATTCTGGCATCAGGCTATTAGCTGGCTGAGCAAAGAGTGATTTGCCAGAAGCGAGGCCGGCAAACTAAAGCGCAAAAAAGATCTTTACCGCTTCAATGTTTCTTACACAATCGATCCGACCATTGAATGCCCCCGGCGAAAACCAATGCCGGTAAGACAAGAGGACACGCAAGTGTGTCCTCTTGTCATCTGATCAGTTGATGAAGAAACTGTCTATGCCGGCTCCTGGGCAGAGTTCTTGTGTGATTATCTCGAGTTCTTGATCGGCAGTTTGACAGTAGTCGCTACCACTGACTCTTCGTTGCTTACGGAGATTTTACCGCCGTGCAGTTCAATGATTCGCCTGGTTATGTTCAGACCGAGGCCGGTTTCGCCGCCCGCTCCTTTGTTGAAAGCCTTGAAGAGCTCCGCAAGTTTCTCTTCTGCTATCTTGTCTCCGTCGTTCGCGAAACGCACGTTCACTCTGTCCTCTTTCTCGACAATCTCCATTGAGACCTCAATTCTGCTTTTCGCATACCGAATTTGATTAGAGAGAATGTTCTCCACTGCTATTGCCAGCTGTTCTTCGTTTATCTCTGCAGAAACGTCCTTCAATTTAAGGACCCAATCTATATCGTCCCGCTGAAAGGAGAAGCGGCCGACCGTATCCTCTATCAGTTCCGAGAGATTCACCCTCGATGTCTCAAGGTTATGACGCGAAAGGTATTCAAGTCTGGTTATGAAAAGGAGATCCTTAACCCTCAGATCCATTCGCTGAATCTCTTCATCAATAACGTCGATAGCACTTTCCAGACTTCCCCCGGGATAAATACCATCTTTTATTGCCTGCGCGTAACTCCTGATTACCATGACCGGTGTCTTCAATTCATGGGAGATGAACTGAAGCATCGACTGCTGCTCCTTGTCCTGTTCGCTGAGGCTCTTTCTCATGTTCTCAATTGAATCTGCCAACTCTCCTATTTCGTCATTTCTTTTCAAAGCAACAGGCTTATCCCAATTCCTTTTTGAGATCATTCTTACGTCCTCGGAGAGTTTCTTCAAAGGCTTGGTCAAGTATCTTGAGAAGATGATGACAAAGACGAGACTCACTACAGTCATTACTGCCATGACCAGAAGCAATCTCGAGAGAAGAGTCGATGAAAGATTGTTCTTGTAAGTGTCCCACATATATGAAATCACTGTGACATCTCTTCCGGAGATCTGGTTTGTGCGGATCACGTAGAAAAGGCTCCTGTCGGTTACTTTCGCTTCGTATCTCTCTGAGAAAGAGGTCTGATTCTCTGCGTTTTCTCTTATCGCTTCGATTACTGGAAGGATTTCCGGTACTATTGTTCCGCTGATGACTATGTCATTTGAACCCGGGGAAGGCGATGGATTGCTCTTTTCAACGTTCTCCTGTGTTCTCCATCTGTTAAGGTAGTAGTCTATCAGATCAAACTCCCGATCGAAAACAATAATGTGTCCTACATCCCTTGCGTTTCGAAGGTTGTTCAGATCAATATCCTCGAAAGGAATGAACCCTCCCTGCAGCTCGATCAGCTTTACTTCCTGAGCGTACTCGATAGTCATATATGCTTCCGCAGTGAAAAAATCCCTTATCGACCACCTAAAAACAATTCCGAGCAGAAGGAACAGAATCGAGAAAACAGCGGCAAAAAGCAGCCAGAGTTTGTCGGAAAGGCTCCACTTCCTCATAGGTTCACGCTCTTATAACCGAATCCGTAGACGGTCTCGATCTTGAAATGGGGCATCTTCTTTCTAAGTCTCCGCACAAGATCGTCGACGGCTCTGTCGCTTCCGTAGTGGTCGTAGCCCCAGATCCTGTCGAGAATCTGGTCTCTGGAAAAAGGTTTGCCTTTGCCGTTAACAAAGAGAAGGAGAAGATCAAACTCCATAGAGGTGAGTTCAATGACCTTTGAGTTGCCTTCATCTACCGCCTCTACAACGGATCTTCTCGCCTCGTCGATCGTATAAGGAAAAATAGATATTACTCCGCCCGAGTAGTTGATGCGATCAAGGATCTTTCTTACGCGAATGACGAGTTCTCTGGGAAGAAAAGGTTTGGGCAAGTAGTCGTCGCTTCCCATCTCAAGCCCGACTACTCGATCGATGTCTTTGTCTCTTGCAGAAATGAAGATCACCGGTATCGCCGAATCTCTCTTTCTGATCTCTCGTAGGAGTTCAAATCCGTCGATTCCCGGGAGCATAATATCCAGAATCCAGATATCGGGAGAATCGTCTATTTCGTCGAACGCATCGCTGCCGTTCTTGAACGACTTGACTTCCCATCCCTCCTTTTCTAGATAGGAAGTCAGCACGCTGTTCAAATTCTTTTCGTCTTCAACGAGATTTATCCTTGTTCCCATGAATCACACCTCTGTGAATTCCACTTTATTCAATAATAATCGATCGCGCTATCAATAGCTAACCGATAAACCGGACTGCATGACATGTCTCATTCCTTTAGCGCAGTCCGGCCCTTAAAAAAGCTAACTTTCCAGAGTAACCGACAAAACGTTATCACGTGCTGCCACAGTCTGTGCCGCTATTTGGCGCCGTTCTCAGGTTATCACGCTCCTTTGCACGTACTGAATGGGGGCGGGTTCAGTATCTATGTCAGACTGTCATCGTAGCTCTTGCCCTGTCAACAGGATGAAAATGATTCAAGGTTTTTGTAGAAGACTAACAGCGATCCACACTCTTCACTGCCACAACTATAGTCTCAACTGCATTGCAGACCCTTGTAACCTGGATCCAGAACTCGGGCGGTTCGTAGCTGCCTCCGGCGGCAGATGTGAATGTGTTGTGATGCTTGTGAACCGGTGTCATGTCGAGCAGCATCACTTTCGTAATCGATTCTCGTTCCCAGGAAAGCAGTGTTTCCTCCAGATCTTCAGGGTCGATCACACGGTTGTCGGTTACGAGACGTGTTTCAGTTCCTTCGATTTCGCTTACCATAACGCTTTTCAAAGAATACAGGCCCAGATCCTTCAGCTTCTGAATAAGGTCGTCCAAAGTCATTTCCGTTCTATCTGAATAACGCTTCTCCTCGCTTGTGACCAACATTTCTTCAACTCCTTGGAGGTCTCTGAAATCTAGTTTCAGTAATATTATAGAAAGCAATATTCGAGAGAATTCGGCAAGAGTGTGGGATATAATGGGATTTGTGGATCCGAGTTTTGCCGGCCAGGCAGTTGCATTGTTTAGGCTTTGCCGTTGCTCTGACTCTCTTGAGGAGGTGTTTTGTGAAAACAATCCTTATCGCCGTTTTGGCTCTCCTTGCTTCAATTTTGCTTGCAGAACCTCTTGGGATAGCGTTTGTCTATGTCGGTTCAGTAGACGACGGAGGCTGGACAGAGAAACATGATGAGGGTCGCCAGTATATTGAGAAGGTATTTGGCAATCGGATAGAGACTTCATTCATTGAGAACGTTATCGAAGGCGAACAGGATCTTGAAGTGCTAAGGGGTTTCGCCGAGCGAGAAGTAAGGCTTGTTTTCAGCACGAGCTTCGGTTTTATGGATGATGTTGTAGAAGTTGCGAAGGACTTCCCCGGCACGATTTTCATGCACTGTTCTGGTTACAAGACGGCAGAGAACCTGGGGACTTATTTCGGGAGAATATACGAACCGGCCTACCTTACAGGGCTGATCGCCGGGAAGATGACAAAGAGCGACTTGATAGGATATGTTGCCACTTTCAAGATTCCCGAAGTAATCAGGGGTATAAATGCGTTCGCAATAGGAGTTTCAAAGACGAATCCAGATGCGAAAATTCACGTTATCTGGACCGAGACCTGGTTCGATCCCTCTTCAGAAGAGGAGGCGGCAGACGCCCTCCTGGATCTTGGAGCCGATGTCATCGCCCAGAGCCAGGATTCGCCGGCTGCAGTCCAGGCGGCCGGACAGCGCGGTGTCTACGCTATTGGTTACAACACCGATATGAGCGCCTTCAGTCCAGACACTTTTCTTACTTCTCCCGTATGGGATTGGGGCATCTTCTACGAAAGAATGATAAATGAAGTAATCGATGACAAATGGATCAGTAGTCAGTACTGGGGTGGAATAGGTGACGGGGTTGTCGACATAGTAATGAGCGAGCTAGTCCCGGATGATCTGATGAACCTGGTGAAAAACGAAAGAAAGAGGATAATCGAGAGTGATTATCACCCGTTTGAGGGTCCTTTGATTGATCAGGAAGGAAACACGAAATATTCAAAGGGCGAGACTCCCACAGATGAAGAACTGCTTGCAATGGATTGGTTTGTCGACAATGTCGTTGGCAGCCCAAAGTGACTCTTATCTATTAGTCTGATGGAGCATTCCGACTAAGCTGGTAAGAAATGAGAGCAGTTATCCGTTAACGGTCCGCCGTCTAAATATCCGCTGGTAACTCTTGCCAGGAGACGATGATCGCTTTGAATAGCAAGGACAAGAAGAACATGATGCCGTGCAATGGCCCTTAACAGAAGCGCCAAACAGAGACATTTCACGCAGCCTTGCGGGATGATGAAGTAAGGAGTTTGCACGAGTGACTTGGGATGACAGTCTTCTGTCGCATCGCGTCACTCTGAGATGATCCTGCTCAGAATCTAAATGCGAAAAGCGTCCTCAGGAGTATCTAAGAGCCAGTCTGCTAACGCAGGTCAGTTGCACTGCGCGCGGCCAGCTCCGCTGCGTGAGGGATAACAGTTGCAAGGATACGAATCGCTGTGCGCTTAGAAGCGGAGAACCCTTCTGATCGCTGTGAAATACGGTTGACCGTTGACCGTTCAAGATCAGGGCCCCGTTCACCGATAAGATCAGTCAAGAATGAGCATGGTCGAGACCTTCGCTGCGCTCACCAGAAGGCGAGAGATTTACTGCGACAAGGATCGTGATTCTGACCAAGAGCTAGAATGACGGGCTAGATGCTTTCGGAAGAGGAGAGCCTGCGCTGGAATCCACTCACTTAGCCTGCCCTGTCCTGAAATGATCCTGTTCAGGGATCCTGTTTGGGGGGCCTGTACGGGATCTCGCTCCAGAAACGCTGCATGCTTAAGAACAAGAATCCGCTGATCCCCGGTTATTCGTTGTTCGTTCCTGGTTCTTGGCAAGAGCAAGGAATGTGGTTTCTTTTCTAACCATTGTGTTTCTGACGAGAAAAGCTGGTTTGTGAACCTCCAAGGTACAGCGTCCGGCGAAAAGCGGTTTTATCATGCCTCCTCCTGGCGCGTAAGCGTCAGCATCACTTCCCCGGACGATTCAGCGGGCATCACTTCCGAGGGTCCCGTCCGCGACGCGACGATTTTGGAGGACGGTGGACTGTTGACGGTTGACCTGAGAAGGCCTCCTGCCGAAGGCAGCCTTGCGTCCCCGGATGCTCCTCCGGGCATTGCGACCTGGCGTGGTCTTCGCCAGCCTTGCGTCCGTCGATGGGTTTCGGCGCCTTGCGTCTTATTCCGCCCTTTCCAACCCCCGGCCACGGTCTTCATCACATCAAAGTCCGGATAGAAGGAAGAGCCTATTTATGCTTTCTCAATGGTATTCTTATTTCAAATATGCTTCCTCCGCCGAGGCGGTTTTCGACCGATATCTCACCCTCCAGAGAGCCGACCGTCTCCTTCGCTATGGAGAGGCCCATGCCGCTTCCCGAGCTGTTGTGAGATTCGTCTATCTTGTAGAATCTGTCAAATATCCTTTCCTTCTCCGGGTCATCAATCCCGGGGCCGGAATCGCTGATCTGAATGACCAGTGAACCCTCTCTCTCAAAGGCCTCAACGATTACATCGCTTTTCTCTCTGGTGAACTTGATCGCATTTTCGAGCACGGCCGCAACGGCGACTTTGAGTTTGTCCAGATAGGTCCTGACGACGAGATCTTCATCGGTCTCAACGATTATTCGGACCTCTTTCGATTCGGCGAAGGTTCTGTGATACTCTTTCATCTCTTCGAGAAACTCACGAACTCTCACATCCTGAGAAGTCATTATCGTCGAGCTATCATTATGTGCCTTTGCCTGCAGCAGAAGTTGGTTGACAACAATCTGCATGCTCCGTGTCGCCCCGTCAATTGCGTCGATCTTGTCTCTCGATTCGCTTTCCAGTGGTCTGCTCTTGAGAAGGTCTACGCTCAGCCTCATAACCGTAAGGGGCGTCTTTAACTCGTGAGAGGCGTCGGCGGTGAAGCGCTGAAGTCTATCATAGCTTTCTCTCAGAGGTGTCAGAACGTACCCTGCTAAGGCCAGACCGACTACCCAGGAGATAGCCGCAACGAGTACTATCAATAGAATCAGTGAAAAGAGAAGACTGGTAGATTTTTCGCTCAGTCCCTCAGTTGATCTTCCTACCCGAAGAAAGAAGACTGGCTGTCCCGCGATGTTTCTAATCGCTCTTGTAAGAATGTTGTACTCAAGTTCCGAGTCGTTGTAATCGATGACCTTTGCCTTCGAAGCCCCTTCGGCGAGCGGCAGATTGCTCTCTATTGTCCCTCCGAGCTGAAGAATACTCTCTCCGTCCGGAGTGACAAACTCGAGGATCTCGTTCTCAGCGGTGAAGAGGTCGAGATTTCCTGAATAGTTCCTAAGCATTCTCTCCAGCGCCATTAAGGGCGCCCTTCCGATTCTTGACTCGATCCTGTCTGCGACTCTGTTCAGGGCGGTTATTTCGGCCCCCCTTTCAAGCCTGAGTGCGAGGACGAAAATGAAGAGGCTCAAGATTGAAACGAGAGAAATGACAATAAGGGTGAAGAAGAGAGTCCATCTCCTCTTTGCCTTCCTGAATGAGAGCCCCTCACCTGTCACTGATTTCATATCCCATTCCCCTGACAGTCTTTATTAGCTTCTTTCTTCGTCCTCCGTCGATCTTCTTGCGGATGTTCTTTATATGGCTTCTGATTACGTCCGACCACAGTTCGTCCTCTTCATTCCAGAGATGCTCCTCGAGCTCACTCTTGGGAACGACCCTGCCGCTGTTCAGCATGAGATATTCGAGAATCTGATACTCCTTCTTTCGCAGTTCTATCTTCTCGTTTCCTCTAATGGCGGTTTTAAGCGACATATCCAGCTCCAGGTCTCCCACTTTCAGAACTCTTGAGGGGATTCCGCCGAACTGAGTTCTTCTCAGAAGAGACTGAATTCTGACCACAAGTTCCCGGATATCGAATGGCTTTGGAAGATAGTCGTCGGCCCCTAAATCGAAGCCGTGAACTTTGTCTTCGATGCTGTCCAGAGCGGTAAGCATCAGAACCGGTATTCTGCTTCCCGAATCCCTGATCTTCTCGAGCACCTGCCAGCCGGTGAGCTTGGGGAGCAGAACGTCCAGGACAATAACGTCAAATGGGCCGTCAAGAGCCATATAAAGCCCCTCTTCCCCATCGACTGCAAGTTCGGCGACAAAGCCCTCTCTTTCGAGAGACTCCTTAAGCAATTTGCCCAGGTTACTCTCATCTTCAACAATAAGAACTTTCATATGCTTTCCTCCACTGTGAAATGATAACAGTCGAAGTGTGAAATATCTGAGAAAAGGCCTAAGGCTTTCTGATTCACAACCGGAGAAGAATAAGTTATAATTTGTTGTGAAAGAAGTCACAAATGGAGGGTGTGCTTGTGATAATCAAAGTCTGTATGGGAAGCGCCTGTCTTATGAAGGGTTCTCCCGAAGTCTCCAAGAGACTGGTAGAGTTAGTGACCGAACATGGCTTGAGCAAATTCACAACAATCAAGGGCTCTCACTGTATGGGACCCTGCTCTGATGGAGTGGTTGTCGATATCGATGAGAAGAGGTTCACGAAAATATCTGTGCATAATGTAGATGATTTTTTCACGAAGGAGATACTTCAGAGGGAATAGACGACAAAAGATTCACAGCAGCAAGAAAGGATATGTCTAAATGTCTTTGAGTGCCGGAAATCTTTCCCGCCAGTCTCTTAGAATGCTCAGTCTCTCATAGTCCAGTTCCCATAGAAGCAGCCCCTTCTCGGCTTCAAAGGGCAGTTCGTTACCGTCTTGATCGAAGAGTACGGAAAAGGCCTCGTCGTATTCGATGGCGTTGCCGTCGACCCCCGTTCTGTTCAGCCCCAGAACAAATGACTGGTTCTCTATTGCCCTTGCCTTCAGAAGAGCCTGCCAGTGATTGGCCCGCTTCTCCGGCCAGTTGGCAATCACAATCATGACCTCTGCAGGCAGGTTAGCCCTGAAAAGTTCTGGAAAACGAAGGTCATAGCAAATATTCAGGGAGAACTGTATCTCTTTCATCGCGAAAGAGAGATTGGAGTTACCGGGGCTGTAAACTGTGTTCTCTCCTCCATATGAAAAAAGCTTTCTCTTTCTATATATCAAAGGTTCCGAGCCCGAAGCGAGAAAAGCGGCGCAGTTGTAGAATTTCGATTCTCTTTTGTCTATGAAACCGTAGACTGCCGGAATACCCCAGTAATCTACCTGCTTTTTGAAGAAACTGCTTGCATCTCTCACATAGGCTCTCTCCGCGTTGCGAGTGAACCCGCTCAAGGTAGTTTCAGGAAAGACAATCAGCTCGACACCGGCCGCCGAGGCCCCTGCGAAAAGTCTTTCGATTATCTTCATGTTGATCTCCGGAGACTCCCAGACTATGTTGAGAGGAACGCCGCCTATTCTCATCTATTCTCCTCCAGTGCAAGGTCTATTATCCTTGAAAGAACTTTCGCCGAGACTTCCGCCTTTATCGCCGGCCTTTCTTCTTCCGGACTTGTCTGTTCTGGAATGCACGGTATGTGCACAAACCCGGCGGGTATGTCTATGCCCTTCATTGTGAGAAAATCCATACACCTGTAAAAGAGATAGTTGCAGACAAATGCACCTGCCGAGAAGGACTTCTCGATAGGAAGTCCCTCATCCTTCAGCTTATAGACAATCCGTTCGATCGGAAGCTTGGAAAAGTATGCGTCTTGAGAAGCAGAAATTATCTTCTCTCCGGTCGCAATAAATCCGTTGTTGTCTGGAGTCGCCGATTCCTTCCAGTTGATCGCAACCTTCTCCGGAGTGATGAGAGATCTTCCGGCCGCCTGGCCTATCATAATCAACGCCTCCGGGACGCCTTTCAGGAGGCGCAGTTTCAGTGGAGAAAAGGAGTCATCGAAGACCGTTGGAAGGCTCATGAGCTCAATGTCTTCTCTCAAATCCGCGAGAAGCTGCGCTACTATCTGCGATGCGTTTATTCTGCTTCCTCCAAAGGGATCGAAGTGGGTCACCATTATCATCTCATTCACCTCTCATTCCCTACAATTCTAGCATCACAAGGAAGTCGAGAATGAAAAGCCGCCATTCTGGTAGAATGATTCTGAAAGGGGTGATCTAGTTGAAGAAGCTGAAGCTTGAGGATCTCTACAAATACTCCGCTGTGGGCGATCTTCACATCTTTCCCGACGGGGAAAACTTCGTCTTTGTAAGAAAGACGATGGACAAGAAGGAGAACCAGTACGAAAGCAACATCTGGTCGGGCAACATGAAAAGTGGAGGGATTCGGCAGCTGACCCGGGGTGGAAAGGACGGTTCCCCCGCCGTCAGTCCAGACGGCAAAAGCCTTCTCTTCGTCTCGGGAAGAGATAAGGACGCGAAAGGATCCGGGCTTTATCTTCTGCCTCTTGAGGGCGGAGAAAGCAGACTGGTGAAGGCTCTAAAAGGAGGATTTTCCTCTGTCTCGTGGATCGATTCGGAGACGGTTCTTTTCATAACGAAGCATGCGCCCGGTGAAGATCCCGAGAAGTTGGAAGAAGATGACCCGCCAGAGAAGAAGGTTTACGAGATTGACAAAATACCATTTCTCTCCAACGGAGCTGGATTCACAGAGAACAGAGCAGGCCGCCTGTATAAGATAAAACTCCAAGACGGAAAGATGGAACCGGTCGAGGCCGTTGGAGGAGATGTCGAAAATATCGTTGTGTCTCCCGAGAGAAAAGAAGTTGCGGTTATAACAACCGAAGATAAAGAGAAGAGGCCGATATGGAGCAGTCTCTACGTCCTCGATTTGCAGAGTGGATTGGCGAAGAGAATCGGAGACGACAGCCTCTCATTCTATCACTGCCAGTGGTCGGGAGAACGCGAACTGTTCGCTGTCGCAACCGACTTCGAAAAAGGCTTCCCGACCAATCCCTTCATTGTCCATATAGATCTGGAGTCTGTTGCGCTTACTATGGTTGCCAGAGAAATGGACCTTTACTTCGGCAACAGCCTGAACAGCGATGTGAGGGGTGTCTCGCCGAACACTTCCATGAAGGTTGTGGAAGGCAAGCTGTATTCACTTGTAACTGCAGGATCGCAAATAAAGCTTATTTCTATGGATAAAGAGGGAAAGTTAGAGGAAATCGCTGTCTCTTCGGGGAGCATAGACTGCTTCGATATTGCTGGCGAAAGACTTCTCCTTTCTGAGATGACAACGCTCGAGCCGCTTGAGATCTACTCTCTTGTCAAAGGCAAGAGGAAGAAGCTCACAAACTTCAACTCGTGGATTAAGGGTCTTAAGCTGTCGGAACCTGAGAGCTTCGAAGTGGAGGCCTCCGACGGGCAGAAGATCGAAGGCTGGATAATGAAGCCTGTAGACTTCGAGGAAGGGAAGAAGTACCCCGCTGTCGTGGAGATACACGGAGGGCCAAAGACGGCATATGGCGGAGGATATGTACATGAGTTCCAGGCTCTGGCCTCCGAGGGGTATGCTGTTATCTACTGCAACCCGAGGGGAAGCGCCGGTTACGGAACCGACTTTGCCGACATAAGGGGTCACTACGGGGAGAGGGATTTCGAAGACATAATGGAGATCGTCGAGTACGTCATAAACGAATACGATTTCGTTGACGAGGATAAGCTTGGAGTCACCGGAGGTTCTTACGGCGGCTTTATGACAAACTGGATTGTGGGGCATACCGACGCCTTCAAGGCTGCCGTCTCCCAGAGATCTATCTCGAGCTGGATCTCCTTCTTCGGCACCACGGATATCGGATACTTCTTTGCAAGCGATCAGACCGGAGGCGATTTCTTCGACAACCTCGAGGGTTATCTCAGACAGTCACCTCTAATGTCGGCGCCCAACGTAGTCACTCCGATTCTTTTCATTCACTCCCTTGAAGATTACAGATGCTGGGTCCCCGAAGCGATGCAGTTCTTCACGGCGTTGAGGTATCTCGGAAAAGAGGCCAAAATGGTGCTCTTCCCGAAGGAGAACCACGAGCTATCCAGAGGAGGCCTTCCCGTACACAGGGAAAAGCGTCTGAGGGCAATACTGGAGTGGTTCGATTCCCACCTGAAGACATGAGCCGTTGATGGAAAACAAGAAGGCAGGAAACATACATGTAAGATTCGCCACAATCGATGACAACGATAAGCTCCTCAAGATAGAGCGAGAATCGGCTCAGGAGGGTAATATCTGGCTCGTGGCTTTTAGAGAAGACTTCTTTGGAAGACTGAAGTACTTCGAAGAGGGTTTTATCATGATTGCCGAAGACGCCTACGACATTATCGGATGTATCGGTGTGGGAATCGAAGACTTGATCGTGAACGGAGAGTCAAGAAAGGGCATATATCTCTTTGGGCTGAGGACCAACCCGAAATACAGGCTGAAAGTCGCGCGCTGGCTGAAATCGATCATTCAGGAACTTCAGAGGCTCCTAGGGCCCACTGATTTCGATTTCGGATACGCATCGGTTAAGGCCGACAACGTTGCCTCGAAGAAGATCTTGGAACACATGGGTTTCTCCACTACGGCGACACTGGACTTCTACGCCTGCCCCGTAAGGAAGACTAGAAATGAGAAGTCCGTCTTTTTTGAAAGGGAGTTAGACCTCGAAACGATATTGGACCTGTACAAACCTCTCGAGAAGGATTATGATTTCCTTCTTCAAGGCACGAAGGCCTTCGAGTCGATGGTTGCAGCGGGGAGATTGAGATTGTTCAAGACGGAAGGGGCGTCCGCGCTGGTTCTTGATACGAGCGGCGAGCAGGACTTCGGTATTACGCGCCTTTCAAAGGGATTGAGGGCATTTCAGCTACTGGCTCAGGGAACCCTTTCACCTCTGGTAAGGATCCCGAGAATGAATGAGCGATTGAGGTCCTGGGATGTTCTTCTCTTCGGCTGGGACGATATAAGAAGCGCCCGAAAGACTGTTAGGAAAATTCACAGATGCGCCTGGGAAGAGGGAATTAAGCTGGTCAACTTTTCGAGGGACAGAAGCCTTGGCAGCATGAAGGATGCGCTTGGTCTTCTCAGTTTCAGAATCCCCTTTGAGATAATGATTTATGAGAAGAACTGCATAAATAGAGGAAGCAGACCAATAATCAGAACACCGACGATATAACATGACAGTTCTTTTCGGAATGAACTGAAGACTGTGGAAAAAAGCCGGGTCTAAAGGTGCAGACCCGGCTTCAAAACCTATGGATGCGGCGCCTTCAATACCAGAACGCGCATCGTCTCCTCTCCGGTATTGATTATTCCGTGCGGGATCATTTTCGGACTGTCTATGATGTCGTCTTTCGTGACCTCGTACCTCTCTTCGCCGACAGTGATTATTCCCTTTCCGGCCAGAACCAGAATAAACACATCTACCGGAGTCTTGTGCTCGGCCAGCTCGTTTCCCCTTTCAATATCAATAACGACTGCCTGTGCAGTCTCTTTGTCGTAGATGATCCGGCCCTTGAGACCAGACTTGTCAAGCGCGACTTTCCCTTGTTCTATTGAGCTTTTTAGCAACGTCATCACCTCGCTTTTGATCTAGTATTATCTTAGTCGAAATTCTGCTTCCGAGCGGTAACATATGTTACCCTCTCACAACGCCTTGCTCAGGAACAAGGACAGCGCCAGTAGTCCAAGAACGACCAGCCAACCAATTATCGTAACCCTGACAGCTTTACCCGCCTTGTTTGCCTCCCACCATGAGCGCGGTTCTATACCTTGAAGTCTGAACGTTATGATTGATGCAAGGTTTATGCAGACTATGTTTACAAAGAAAAGGAGTATCGCCCCGGAAAAGCCGGCCACATTGCCGCTGCCCAGCAGCATTCCTGCAGTAGCCAACGGTGGCATCAGTGAAACGGCAACCATAACTCCGATAAGAGATGTTGAGACGCCGGAGGTAATTGAGAGAGCTGCGGCCGTCCCGGATGAAAAGGCGAGCACAATGTCACCAATGTCTGCCACCGTACGGCTGGTTATCTCGTGAGTCGTGTAATCTAGCCTCAACAGGAGCCCAAAGACAAGAGCGAAGGTAAAGCCCAGTCCGATGCGGATCAGATTCGTTCTCACGGATTTTGCAAGAAGTCCGAAATCTCCGAGCGTCGTTGCGAAAGACTGTGCGACATTTGGCCCGAGCATTGGAGCGATGACCATCGCCCCGATTATTATTGCCGGGCTGTTCCTAAGAAGCCCTATCGTTGCGACGATGGTCGAAAGAATAATCATTGTTATGTCAACTGCGTCGTTAGATATCATTTCAGAGATGTCGTGATACAGCTCTTCTCTGCTTATTCGCTTGAAGATTCCCTTCTCGGGCTTCTTCTCTTCTTCCTCGGCCTGTTCCTCTTCTTTCTCCTCTTCTTGAGTTCTTGGAAGCGAGGCTTCCACCTGAAAGAGTATCGCCCTGAAGGACTCATCCTGGGTGAAGCGCTGCTCGAGAGAGTCCAGGACCTTCTCGCTGTTTTCGGCAAGCGCCAGTATCTTCGTCTGCCAGAGCTTTTCCGATGTCTTAACCGTCCAGTGAGCGATTATCGATTTTTCTTCCAGCATTTCCTCAAGATCTTTTTCAGGGTCGGAGCCTGAAAATACTTCTATCAGTCTTTCGGCCATCTAATCACCATCCCGTATAGAGACTGTGGCATAATTGTTGTGCTTGCTAAGAATATACTACACCTGCAACTAAGAAGAGAAGGCGTGGAATCAGGGAGGTCGGAGTGGTCTATCTTTTGCTGGCGATACTTTCCAGTTCCTCTATAGCAATGATTTTCAAGGTGACCGAGGGGAGAAGTTACAACAGGCTTGCGGTTACCACGTTCAATTATCTTAGCGCTTTTCTGATTGCTCTGACCATGATTGCCATAGAAAGACCGGATTTGGGGCCTGGCGGAGGTTCTTTGAAAGAAGTGATGGTTGAGGGAAACGGAGTCTTCAGCCTTACCAGCAGTGTTGTATGGGGTCTTTCGTTGGGTCTGGTAGCCGGACTGTTCTTCTTCCTGTCGTTTATTTTCTATCAGAAGAGCGTTAAAGAGAGCGGCGCCAGTCTTTCCGGGGCCTTCGGAAAACTCGGAATCCTGATTCCCATGCTCTTGTCTCTTCTGGTGTGGAAGGAATACCCCGGAGCGCTCCAGTGGGTCGGGATAGCTCTCGCCATATTCTCTATCGTACTCGTCAACAATCCTTTCGGATCGGGGAAAAAGAATTTTAAGGCCGCTCTCATTATGTTATTCATTACCGGCGGACTGGCAGAATTTATGAACAAGTTGTTCCAGAACTACACCGTCAGCGGCTACAAGAACGTCTTTCTCTTCAGCGTTTTCGCCAGCGCTTTCGCGATAAGCGCGATCTTTCTGAAAAGGTCGGGGAAATCTTTTCACAAGAGGGAAGCGCTCGTGGGGTTAATTGTGGGGCTGCCCAATCTCTTCTCTTCCTTCTTTCTCATAATGGCCCTTGAAGAAATGAAGGGTTCCGTGGTCTTCCCCGTTTACAGCGCGGGAAGCGTTGTGATGATCGGTCTTGGAAGTATGCTGCTATTCGGTGAAAAACTCAAGAAGCTCGAGATGATTTCCCTTGGAATGGTGCTGGTCTCACTGATTATAATAAACATATGATATCTCTTTGGATTAAAACAACGTCGAGGTAGTATTGAGACAATATCAGTCAATGGAGGTGCGTCCCGTGTTACACAGAATCGAAAGAGACAGAGTCGTGTACGATATGTCGCCTGAACACAAGCCCGTTCTGGAGGTGAGCCCGGGTGATACGGTAATTGTGGAGACGGAGGATTGCTTCTGCCACAGGATCGTCTCAGAGTCTCAGACGGTCGGAGGAGACTTCGACTTCACTCATGTGAATCCGGCCACCGGGCCCATCGCAGTGAAGGGAGCGATGCCGGGCGACACGATAGTAGTCAGTATAGAGAGCATAGAGCTGGACGATCAGGGAGTCATCGAGACCTGCCCCTCATGGGGACCCGTAAGCAACGTATCGAAGAGTTGTGTGACGGAGATCGCAAAGATTCATGGCAACTACGTGTCCTTTATGGGGAAGCGAATAGAGGTCAGGCCAATGATAGGCGTAATTGGCAATGCTCCGGCAGACAAATCCATTCCCTGTACGACCCCGGGGAGGCATGGAGGAAACCTGGACACGAAGAATATCATGGCGGGTTCAAGAGTCTATCTACCGGTCTTCATTAAGGGAGGCAATCTCTCCCTCGGTGACGTACATGCGAGGATGGGAGACGGGGAAGTCGGCGGCACAGGCGTCGAGATAAGAGCCCTGGTGAGGCTCAGTGTAGATATAGACAAAATGCCCGTCGAAAGTCCCACGGTAGAAACCGAAGATGCCTTCTACCTGTTGTTCAGCGCGCAGACTATGGAAGAGGCAAGTCGAGGGGCAGTGAAGAGGGCAATCGAATTTATCTCCGACTGGAAGTCTATTCCCAGAGAGAAGGCTTACATGCTTACTAGCATTGCCTGTGATTTGATGATAAGTCAAGTGGTGAATCCTCTCGTAACCGTAAGGGTAAAAGTTCCTAAAGAGATTCTCTAGTGGGCAGTTTAGGGAAGGCACTGCTGTCTTTCAGAAGGTTCTTGCCCTTTCTGGGAATCGCGTTATTCAGTGTTTCAATTTACGTTCTTGTTAGAGAGTTGGGTCGCTACACTATCAGCGATATTGCATCGAAAGTCGGGGAGGTTCCCGCTTCGAGGCTAGTGATCGCAGTCTTCCTGACCTTTCTGACTTACCTCAATCTGAGTTTCTATGATCTGATCGCTTCCAGAAGGTCGGGAGTCAGACTGAAATTTTCCTCGACGGCGCTTGTCTCTTTCGTTGGATACACTTTCAGCAAGAATATCGGTTTCACTTTTCTTTCGGGCACGAGCGTCCGCTTCAGGTTATACGGGAAGTGGGGGGTCTCTGGAGGAAAGATTCTCGCAATAATAATCCTCAACTATCTAACTTTCTGGCTCGGTTTCTTCGCCCTTTCAGGCATCCTGTTCACTCTCTGGCCGCCCGTTCTTCAGGGTGCGGTCACGGTACCCTTTGGATCACTGAAGGCTATTGGAATAGCCTCTGCCGGGATCTACGTTCTCTATATGGTGGTGGTCAGCTTCAGAAAACGTCCGTTCAGAATAAAAGGAAAGAGTTTCTCTCTTCCGGGAAAGTCGTTCACGCTTTTTCAGACCGGCATATCCATTCTCGACTGGCTGCTTTCCGCAGGAGTGCTTTTCATGCTCCTTCCCCCGGAGATCGGTTATTTTGAGGTTCTGGGCGTCTTCCTGCTGTCGCAGTTTGCAGGTCTGTCCAGCCAGGTCCCCGGAGGTCTGGGAGTCTTTGAGGCGCTTACGATAGTGATTCTCTCGCCGTCTTTGGAGCCGGATATTGTGGTGGCGGCGCTGATACTGTACAGGATAATCTTCTACCTCGTTCCCTTCATTATCGCAATGGTTTCTTTTGCAGCCAGCGAACTTCTTTACAGAGGTTCTGAAAAGGCCTAGTGGAAAAACGTTATGGTAGGTATTCAGAGCGGGAGTAAATCGAACAGCCTCTTGACGAAGGTCTCGATGCTCTCATTCTTTTCCATGAGGCCATCTTCTCGAACAAGAAGCGGAGCAGTTACAACTTTGTTTGTCTTATCGACGCATATCTCTCCGACCTCACAGGGGACATGATCTATAGCCAGCTTCTCGAGAACGGTCATCCTATCTTCTGGATTGCCAGAGGCAGTGACGGTAAGATTGGAGGCTACGTTCTCGAGAGCCCTTGCAAGTATCAGGACGCCTTCTCCGATCGCTCCCAGAGGTTTCTTGCCGTTGAAACAGTTGACGAGAAGCCTTTCAAGGCTATTGTTCACTCTGTAGTGATCCTCTTCGTCTTCGAAAGTAGAGAGGCTCTTCAGAACTCCCTTCCCTCCGGGAATAACGAGCAGGTCCAGCTCCTCCCCACTGAAGGCATCGATGTCGTTTACCTGTCCGTTGATCAGTCTGGCTGATTCTACGAGCTGGTTTCGCTTCTGTTCAAGTTCAGCCGGTTTTCCTGTCTGGTGGTTGATAACCTCGTATTGATCCTTGTCTAGTGCCAGAGAAACAACCTCGGCCCCTGCCTTCTCCAGAGCGAGGAAAGTCATTATGGCCTGGTCAACGGCTGTTCCGTCCTCCGAGCCACAACCTGTAAGCACAACTCCACACTTCAATTCGGTCCCTCCTTATAGAAGCATCAAGAGTCAATTTTTCTTTGACAGATAGAAATATTAATGGATTTTATCATCTTTGCCCCCCGTTCCAAATGACTCGTCAGTGTATGGACCATCTGGACTGTTGACATGCAGGCGAGATTATTGGATATTAGTAGTGAATTCCTGTGATTGTTCGGCAAGGGGGTGTTCTTATGAGAGTGGGTTTGGTTCACTACAGGGCAGGATTGATGGACGGTGTTTCCCTCGAAATGGAAAAGTGGCGCAAAGTCCTCTCGAGAATGGGAAGCTCGGTGGATATAATCGCGGGAAACAACGCTCCCGGTGTAGACATTGTGATTCCGGAGATAGAATACAACGACGAGAGAAATGAAATCCTGAATTCGAAGCTCTACGGCAGCGTTCCCACGTCGGAGCGTGCCCTGCTGGATGAACTTTCCATGAGAACCGCCGAGATTCTCGGCAGTTTCAGATCTGTTCTCTCCAACTTCGATCTTCTTATACCGAACAACATCTGGTCGCTTGGGTGGTCTATACCTGCGGGACTGGCTCTGCATGACTTCGCGGAGGAGTCGAGCAAGCCGTTTATCTCTCACAACCACGACTTCTGGTGGGACCGGCCTTACTACTGCAGTCCCTATCGAAGCGTCATGGAACTCCTCGAGAACTACTTCCCTCCCGATCTTCCAAACGTCAAGAATCTGACGATCAACTCGATTTCAGCGTCCGATCTTTTTAACAGGAGGGGGATCAGGGCAACGGTCGTGCCGAATGTGATGGACTTCGGCGGACCAGTCTCGATCTCCGACGAGCGCAGTCGAAGGCTAAGAAGTCAGGCCGGGATAGAAAGGGGAGATATCGTCTTTCTGCAGGCAACCAGGATAACCGAGAGAAAGGCAGCCGAGATCTCCATAAGGCTTCTCGCGCATTTCAATGATTTCGCCGGATCTTTGAAGGGGAAGAAGCTTTACAACGGGGAACCGTTTACCGGAAGGGCAGTTCTCGTGTATTCCGGATTGACCGAAAGGCAGTCGGCCGATTACAGGAAGAAGCTCGATGAGCTTGCGGGCGCGCTCGGCGTAGAAGTGATTGACGTTTCCTCTTCTTCCTCTTTGAGCCAGTCGGCTTTCTTCGAAGCGTACGGCATCGCAGATATCGTGACATATCCGACAGTATTCGAAGGCTGGGGAAACCAGCTCCTGGAGGCGATTTTATACAGGAAACCGCTCGCTCTGTTTAGATACAGTGTATTCAAGAGCGACATTCAGGACAGCGGGATCTCTTTTGTGGATTTAGGTGATCAGTATGGCTACAAAGAAGGGTTGGCAGAGATTCCCGACAGCAATATCATTAACGCCGCAAAAGATATTTCCGAACTTCTCTTTGATAGGGATAGATACATAGAAGTCACTGAGAGAAACTTCGAGCTTGGAAGAGAGAAATTCAGTTTCGAAACGCTTAGTGAAATAATTCAGGAACTGATAGTCGATCTGGTTTGAGCAATAACAGATCTCTTAACGTATCTTTCATTGCTACCTGCCGAAGCAGGCGACTTTTTGGAGTCTGTAGGTAGCTTTTCCCAGTCCGATTTTTTCGGCATGGTCCAGTTGATGATGCCAGGTGATGCCGGGATGGGCCTTCTCAAAAGGATCGTATCCCAGTCTTTTAATAACTAAGTCTATGCATGCCTTGTCCAGAGCCACCGGATCTCTGCTGGCTAATATGCCGATGTCTTCTACGACTGGAGGCCTGTTTATGTGCCAGCAATCGCAATCTGGCGACACGTTGTTGATAAAGGAGATATAGAGAGCCTTCTTTCCTTTTGAAGCCGCAAGAGCGTATTCGGCGATCTTTTTGCTCAGAGATTCTGGGGTGCCTCCCGGTCCGGCGCTCATCGCACCGTAGTTGCACATGGCAATGCATTGACCGCAGCCGATACAGAGATCGTAGTCTATTCTTGCGACTCTTTGGACCGTAATCGCCCCGGTCGGACAGTTTCTCTCACACATTCCGCAAGCCACACAGTTTGCCTCTCTTACAACAGGCTTCGACTCGGAGTGTTGCTCCATCTTTCCGGCCCTTGAGGCCGAACCCATTCCAATGTTCTTGAGAGCCCCTCCAAATCCAGTTTGCTCATGTCCTTTGAAGTGGCTTACAACAACGAGGGCATCTGCCAGAGCTATCGCCGATGCGATTTTCGCTTTCTTGATGTATTCACCTTCTATCTCGACATCGATTTCGTCTGAGCCTCTAAGTCCGTCGGCGATTACAACCGGCGCGCCCACCGATTCCATCGTAAAGCCGTTCAATGATGCGGTTTTCATGTGATCTGCCGCATTAGCCCTGCTTCCCTTATAGAGGGTGTTTGAATCCGTCAGAAATGGAACGCCTCCAAGCTCTTTGATCTGATCGGCGATGACTTTGATGTAATTGGGACGGATATAGGCTAAGTTTCCGTACTCTCCGAAGTGAAGCTTGACTGCAACAAGCTTGCCGGCCTCAATTACGTCTTCAAGACCGGCTTTCTTAACTAGAGCCTCGACCTTTGAAAGAAGTCCCATCTGTGGAGTAGTATCGATGTCCGTGAAATAGACTGTGCTCATATTAGTCTCCTCCCTTATAGGAAAAACCTTTGTAAAATCCAAAGCTCCGGGCCGGGTCCATGATCCCTCTCAATTTTCCTATCCCGGGCTGACTATTCGTCTAATCAATATAGCATGACTGAAGCTACTCAAAGCAAAAACAACGCATCAAGAGAGTAATTTGAAACTGAATTCAGGAGTCGGAGAAAACCACCTTTGATTTTTCCGGCAATATCCAATCCGCATCTCCCTACTATTAACTGTTCTAGAATAAACCTCTATCCAAAGCTCCGCGAACCCTGGGAGGCTCATCTCTTATTTCCAGCACGTTGAAAGCCAATCGCTATCACGGACGAAATGTTTCAACCTACATTCTCAATGGTATCATATCAGTAATCGACCGCCTCTTTGGGGAGCTGGAGAAGCTGAAAAGACTACAGGCCGGAAAGCGGCCATTCATAATCCGAGTCTTGTTGAAAGCATCGGAAAGACTGATGTCTTTAAGTATAACTTTTCCGTGGTTGGTAATCCTTGCGTTTATCGCTATCACAGTTCTTTTCGGATTGAGAGTTACCTCGTTGAGATTTGAAACAAATATCGACAACCTTGCCTCGGACTCCGAGGGAGTCATAAGGGAGATTGAACTGGCCGCCAGAGAATTCTCTGTCTGGGAGCCGCTGTACCTTGTGCTTCTAGGAGACATGGATGATCCCGCCTCATGGCAGAAACTGTCCGAGACAGTCTCGACCATAAGACAAATTCCAAATGTTTCGAGGGCTCTGAGCCCTCTTGATGCTACCTATATCACTCTTCAGGGTCTGGCCATAAGGACAGTTCCGGTTGCGACGCAGGTTCCACCTACGGTCGAGGAAGTCAAGGCTTTCAGGAAGTCGCTCGAAAAGAGTTTTGATAGCTACTTCACGGTCAGCTCAAAAGGCGACGCCGCCCTCGTGAGACTGTATGTACGAGGCGGACTGGGCAGCAGGGGAAAGACGGCTATTCAGGAAATTCAGAAGACACTTGATTCACAGTGGGGCGTGGACAGATATAGATTGACCGGCGAACTATTTCTGGGTTATTCAGTTGACAACACTGTCATTGCAGATGTTCTCCTGCTGTTTCCGATAGCCATAGTCATTGTCTTTCTCGTGACTTTTTTCACTTTCAGGAGTGTTGCAGGTGTTCTAACACCGGCATTCACAGTGCTCTCAAGTGTGACGGTGACTCTCGGACTAATGGCAGTGACGGATACTCCACTCACTATAGTGAGTGCAGTTCTTCCAATTCTTTTGATAGCCATGGGCTGCTCCGACAGTATTCACATATTCAGCAGGTACAGAGAGGAGATCTTGAGAGGCTCGCTAAAGAGAGAGGCAATAATGCAGACGATGAGGTCGATGATTCTGCCGGTTGTAATGACCTCGCTAACCACAGCGGGGGGTTTTGGTTCTCTCGCCTTCTCAAGCGTGATTCCGATGCGTGAATTCGGCTATTTCAGCGTATTCGGGATTCTTTACGCTATGATATTCTCACTCTTAGCCGTCCCGGCGCTTATCAAAGTCTTGCCAACTCCCAGGTTTGTGATCGCCGCCTCAAAAGGATTCAAGGAACCGCTCATAGACATGTTGCTACACAGACTCTCTCTTTCAGTATCCAGACACAGAAAACCGGTGACATATCTGTCAATTCTGGCGGTAATCGTGTGTTTAGTTGGAATTGCTAACTTGCAGTTCGAGTCGAATCTTTCGGAATATTTCAGGAAGGGGAGCGAAGTCTCAAAGGGAGTAGAGGCCTTTGAGGAAAGGTTTGGCGGCTCCACCTTTCTCCTGATAGTCGTTGATTCAAACCAGCCTGGCGTTGTACTTACACCGGACTTCATAGATACTCTGAATGATCTGGAAAGGTTCCTGGAGGGTTTTGATATTCTCTCGAAGACCTCAACTTTTGCGAATTTGATTGAGAGCGTCTATTCTGGCCAACCGACTCAAGTGCAGCTGAACCTTCTGAGAGGCACGATTGCGGGGACCGGAATTCAGGGCTACGTCAATCAAGACTCTTCAAAAGTAGCTATTCACACCTACATAAGAAATACCAACACAAGAGACATCTCCCGAACTCTTGTACGCGTTGAGAACGGCCTTAAGGAGATACTTCCAGCGGAATTCAAAGTCACCCTAACGGGCACACCCCGTATTATTCAGCTTCACATGGAGAGTTTCTCCAGAAGCCAGGCGATCAGTCTCGCATTTTCAGTTTTGGTCGTTTGGTCGCTTGTATCGCTTATGTTTTCTTCTCTTCTGGTGGGATCGATGGCGATGCTTCCCCTATTCTTTACCGTTACGTTCAGTCTGGGGACCATGGGTATTCTGGGGGTCCCGCTTGATGCCGCAACTGTTCTTGTTGCTAGCATTTCAGTGGGAGTCGGAATAGATTATGCGATCCACTTCATCGAAAGAGTAAGGTCAGAGCTCAAGATGGGGCTACGTCTTCAGGAGGCTTCTAGCAAAGCTTCAAGAACCGCTGGCCATGCGTTGCTGGTGAATGCGGCAACTCTGATTTCTGGATTTGCAGTTCTCGCTTTTTCGAGATTTCTAACCGTTTCGGTATTTGGTTTGCTAATGATTTTTACTATGGCGATCAGTTCTATGTCAACACTTGTAATAATACCGGCGATTCTTAGCTCTAGCAGGCTTGAATCAAAACTGACAGAGAAGCTTTCGAGGAAAGCAAAGTGATACCTCCTCAGGTGACTTCGGCCAGCACTATGCCCAGAGTCTTCTATAGAGTCTCTTAAGCTCCAATATACAGTCTGCAATCGTTTTGTCGTCTGCGCTCTTTCCTGCTGTTTCGAGCTTGAATCCAACTTCAGACAGCTCTTCGACGCCGTACATTCTTCCGGAGCCTTTGAGGCTGTGTCCGTCTCTGGAGATGGAGTCGAAGTTTCTTCTTTCCAAAGCGTTCTGAATCTCGTCAATGGTTTTGTGTATGTGTTTCCCATATTCGGCGAACATGGCGGTCGCCTCTTCCATAGATAGTCCCATGTCCTTTGCGAAGAGAGTGATACTTTCTGATGAACGCTTTGGCGCACCCGGATCGGAAAAGCCGTCTGCTCTTCGATTTGCGTTCTTTCCGTATACACCAAGGTGGTAACGAACGACCTCGAGAAGGTCATACTGCTTAACAGGTTTCCCGAGGAAGCCGTCACACCCGGCCTCGATTGTCTTCTCTTCATCTCCCTGCATTGTGTGTGCCGTCAAGGCAACAATGGGTATCTTGTAACCCTCTTCTCTTAAAGTCTTCGTGGCTTCATAACCGTCCATAACAGGCATTTGCATATCCATAAGAACGAGATTATAGTTGCCTCTCCTTATCTTTTCCACGGCCTCCTTACCATTGCCGGCAAGATCGACGGAATACCCAGCCTTTTCAAGCACTTCTTTTATCAACAGCTGGTTGGCTTCATTATCTTCAGTCAGGAGAATCTTGTTATTGTCGCTGGCAGATTTCGGCTTGAGTTCGAAATAGTTGCCGACTTTGCTCAGAAGCTCATCTTCCTTCACCGGCTTCTGGATTACTTCGTTGACCTTGTCGCCAAACTGGACCTCATCCTTGGAAGCATCTGTTATTACTATTATGGCGGCTTCACTGATTCCGTCAAGAGCAGTAAGAGCTTCGCCTGCATTCTTCGGAGTATCCACGATTACAAGAGATGCACCTAGTTCTCTCACCGCTCTCGAGAGATTGGCTAGATTTGCTACGGGCTCGGAGCGCACTCCATTTCTTCCCAACATCGAGCCGATAATTATAAGAAAATCCTCATCTTCCGACGCAACGACGACCTTCCCCGACGCAGGGAGTTCTGTCTTTTCCTTCTGCTTAGGTATTTCCGTTGAAACCTGTGAAGGTATTCTCACAGTTACCTTCGAGCCTTCACCGACTTTACTCTCAAACCTTATGGTTCCGCCCATCAATTCAATGATTTTCTTCGTTATTGCCAGACCAAGGCCCGTTCCTCCGAACTTCCTTGACATGGTTCCATCGGCCTGGATGAAGGGCTCGAAAATCTTGTCGATTTCATCTCTTGAGACCCCGAAGCCTGTGTCTTGAACGGTATAGATCAAGTGTTTCCCGTCGAAGTCAAGAAGCATGGAGACGTATCCCTTTTCGGTGAATTTCAGAGCGTTCGAGATCAGGTTTGTCAGGACCTGCCTCATCCTGAACTCGTCGCCGTCGACATATTCCGGAACTCTTTCTGTTATGCTGTTTGCAAAATGCAGACCCTTTGAATATGCCAACGGAAGGTAGGTTTCGGTCAACTCGTTAACCAGTTTCGATGGGCTGTAAGGGGAGATTATAAGGTCGAAACGGGCCGCTTCGATTTTGGAGAGATCGAGCACATCGTTGATAAGACTTAGAAGATGCTCTCCGCTTCTGTATATTGTCTTCAAGTACTTCATTTTCTCAAGATTAGTCTCCTCGTTCATCAGAAGCTCGGCAAAACCCAGAATTGCATTCATGGGAGTCCTCATCTCGTGAGACATGTTGGCCAGAAATTCCGATTTCATCTTACTCGCCTGCTGTGCCTCTTTTGAAACCTTTCTGAGCAACTCGTTGGAGTTCCTGAGTCTGTCCAGCGTCTTCTCTATGAACCCCATTGTGTTGTTCAGCTCGGAGGCAATCTCTCCGAGTTCATCACTTGAATTGAGCTTCACTCGTGAAAAGGATCCCTTCTTTATCGACTCAAATCCCTTCAGTAATTCCGAGAGGGCCTTGGATATATGGGCGTTCAGAGAGAAAGAGAGCACGAACGAGAATCCAAATACACCCAGTACAACGATGCTTAGAATTGGAAGAAGTCTGTTTCTGAGCATTACCAGGAGGCTTTCTGACTGAAGAACATAGATATCCGCGCCTCCGATCGAAACCTTGTCCACCAAGAAAAGCGAACCGGAGGAAAAGAGAGAAAAGGCAGGTCTAGGTTCGCTTACGGTAAAAGGTATTTCGCTCGACCATCTCTCCTCGTCGAGTACCGTCCTGACGTAAAGGCCGGAGTCTGAGAACTCTCTGGAAATTACGAAGTGATCACCGATAAGAAGAAAAGCGATTCCATCCTGACCCAGAAACGATGAAAGACTCTCTATATCATCATTGTCGAAAACTACTCCGATCACGTATTGCGATTCGTTGCTGATCATTGTCGAGAAGTAAACAAGCTGTCTTTCGAATAGTTTGAAGCCGTTTCCAGAGTTTTCAAGTTCATCTACTTCCTCTTCGGAAAGCGCCGACCTGTTGAGAATTATATCTCTTTCTTCCCCAAGGCGGATGAGAATGTCATACTCATCGTCTAGAACGCCTTCGAGAGCGTGTGAGTCAACATAGAGCTTCATGTCTCTGCGCAGATCGATAAACCACTGAAAAACAGACTGCTTCTTCGAGCCGAGATAGCTCTTGTATTCATCTGTGGCAGTGCGAACAAATGTGATAGTAAGTAGTGTGACGAGTACAGTCAATATCGCCAGAACGAAAAGCAGAAACTGAAGAGAGATCTTTCTGCTAAGCTTTCTCATAGCAGATCTCCACCCCCTTTTCTGAATCGAACCGCACCATCTCGTCACATGACAATGTTGAACTCCCATTTGATGGTTGTTCTACTTCCGTTCAGAACAACCGAATAGTAAATCGACGTATCGAGATAAATCGAAAGAGCAACTACTATCTTATTTGAATCTATTATGATAAATGGGTCATACCTTGCAGTCTGGACCAGGAAACCTTCTCCAATTACATATAGATCTGCCCAGACTCCGTCCACAGGTTCGCCGCGTTTGCATTTCCCTGTTACAGTAACATTCAGAAAGGATACTTCCGAAGAGTTCTTCGGCAGCTCAAAAAACAAGAGCCCTACTAGATCATCGATCGGGATGCCCAGTTCCGAAACGGCTTCATAGGGAATTGCAGTAACGGTTGCGGAGCTGCCGTCTTCCATTTCAAAGCCCCTCGAATCAGCGCTAAAGAAGCCGTCCTTGAGGCTCTCAATCGCTTCGATATTCACAGCAAGACCGGCCGATACAAGAGCAATGAACAGAACCAAGAGAAGTCTCAGAAAACCTCACCTACCCTGTCTGACCATGGAAGAGCTGCCTTGGTGCCATTATAGTACGGGAAGACTGGATATCGAAAAAACAGAAGCTCTCAAACCTGAGCATCGAGTTCGGAACTGATTTATCATCGCACTGTTGCGGTTTCTTATTGCTAAAGCGCATGGCTATTCTTTGGGGCCAATCAATGAATTGAGAAATCCAACAAGCTCTTCGATTTCCACTCCGCTTGCTTCCCTCTCAATAATCTCGGTGGGAGTGAGCGACAGCCCGTAGTATTCCCTGTTTGTTTCGGTATCCTGCCGTACTATTGAACCGCCCAGTGATACACCGGCGAAGATGCCGTTGCTGACAGAATAAGAGTAGATTGCAGCTTCCAGTTTGTAATCAGTATCTGCAGAGAGGGTCTTGCCGGTAGGCCCGGCCGAAATCGATGCGCTTCCACCAAGGGTAACATTGTTGCTTAGAAAACCCTCAGTACCCTTCTCGTTCATAATGACAAGCACAAGACCGCTCTTTTGAACGCCGGCCTGAAATCCGTAGCTTATACCGTACAGCTTGAGAAACAACGGTCCATACCAGCGGCCGTCTTCCCCTCTCTTGAGCAGAAAGCCTTCACCGAACTGCCCACCGAATCCAAGCGCGGCTTTCACCATCTCAGGGTAAATCACTATTCCGTTGGACTTGCTCATCAACTCAGCAAAAGATCCGCTGTCTTCCGTTTCCGAAAGTTCTTGAAGAATACTTAGGGCATTCTGAATCCGTTCTCTGGGTAAACTTGCTCCGAATGCCATTAAAGAAGCCATAAGAATCACCACCACTAAAAGTCTTTTCAAGTCAATCCCTCCCGGTGTATCGAGTCTACTTCACTCTAAGAAAAATCTCCTGCCTTTCCTGACCGAAGGTTACGCTAGACAATCTAAACTCTCCTTTTGAGGATATTCTTGGGACATCGGCGTTGCTGACAACAACGTTCTGATACTGGAAGTACGGCAAGTCCTGAACTATTGGGAAGAAGCTTCCCTTCGAGTCGGTTACGCCATACAGAAATCGCAAGGCATCGAGTACTTCTGATTTGATCACAGCAATCGTAACGTAGCCTCCCTTAACTTCACTTGGAGGGAAATCCTTTGAAAAGATCTCTCTCCCTTCCCCGTCGTAGACTGCAATAGAAAGCTGAGGCTTTCCTGAAACGTCGAGCTTGACCTTGCTGAAATCGATCTCGCTCTCCTCGATTCCCGAAAGAGCGAGAATCTCTTCCCGAGAAAGCGAGATTTGCTCTTCGGGCTGGACTGTCTTCTCTCCGCAAGAGGATACAAAAAGCATAGCAAGTGATGTTAAGACTAGAAAGCTGACAACAAAGCTTTTGCGTATAGTTTGCTTCATAATACCTCCATCATCTTATCGGAACAGTCGGTAATCAAAAAGTCGCAGACTTCCCTGACCTTGAGGAGCAAATTCTGATCGTTCAGCGTCCAGAGAGAAATTCTGGTTCCGCTTTCACGCACCTTCCGCAACATGGCTAGGCCCTTTTCCAGTCCCAAATATTCGAAGAGATCCTTGTTGAGATTTACTGAGTAGGGCTTATACTTCTTTATGACGCCCGCCAGATACTCTTCGCCGCCGACTTGGCGGATCTCTTTGTCTATTATTGGTGCAATCATTGGTCTACCGAAGAACTCCTGGGTGAATGCAGGCAGACAATCATGATGAAAAGAGGAGAACATTGTTCTCTCAACCGCATCAAACCTCTTGATAATCTTTATTACTTGAGGGACGGCTTCAACGGCCTTGATTTCGACATCAATAAATGTCTCTTCGGGAAGCTCTTTGTAAACCGTTTCCAGGGTAGTTAGAGAATCAAATCCAATCAGGTCCATCTTGTCCAGTTCGGCCAGTGTCGTTTCAGATAGATCGACATCCAATCCCATGGTTCTCATGAGGTTGGGATCGTGATTCAGGATCACTGCGCCGTCTTTCGTAAGCCTCACGTCGAGCTCAATGCCATGTGCGCCGTAGGACAGACCCTCCTCAAAAGACTTCAGCGTATTCTCGTATCTGCCCTTCCCCATACCCCTGTGAGCCAAAACCAACATCAGAATCGCCTCCAAAAACGGCATATAGCGTTGCTGAATTCATTCTACTTTGTAAGTATAACTCAGTCAAGGCATTCGAAGGGAAGAACACGCCAGTCTGCTGATACGGGAGAAGACCCACTTAAGTTCTAAAATAGTCCTCCGTCGCCATCCTCGAGATGGAGCAGTTGTAAGTTGTCGTGTGCCAAGATGCAAGAATAAATGACGAGGTTCGGGGTTGGTGGTTGCGGGTTGGTAAGAGCAAAATATCAGTTCCAAGTTGCATGTTGTGAGAGCAAAGGCCAGGGTCAGAGGTTTTAGGATAGATGTAGGAAGATCAAGATCGTTC
>Ga0209164_1000981_pt1 | contig 45275 bp, 34 predicted proteins | sample MTBNYHSulfiMetaG_FD_187458 | JGI IMG/M metagenome (GOLD analysis project Ga0209164, IMG submission 187458) | Enrichment culture microbial communities from rom New York Harbor, USA that are MTBE-degrading - MTBE-NYH (New York Harbor Sulfidogenic)... | ecosystem: Environmental > Aquatic > Marine >... | reverse complement strand
TGCTCAATATCCCCAGCCCCTCGGGCTATTCGGACCAGATCGTGCATTACGTCGGCGAGGTGCTCCAGCATTTGGCGATCGATTTCGAGGTGACCCGCCGCGGGGCCATCCGCGCCGTTCTCGAGGGTACCCAATCCACGGTGAACCGCGCCTTGGCCGTCCATCTCGACACCCTGGGCGCCATGACCCGCGAACTCAAGGAGAACGGCCGGCTGGGCGCGGCGCCGGTGGGGACCTGGTCGAGCCGGTTCGCCGAAGGGGCGCGCGTGACGATCTTCAACAAAAACGGCCCCCAGCGCGGTACGGTGTTGCCCCTGAAGGCCAGCGGGCATGTCTACAACGATGAAATCAACACCCAGCCGATCCACTGGGATCAGATCGAGGTGCGGGTCGATGAACCGTGTCACGACAGCAAGGCACTGCACGATGCCGGGTACGAGATCGGAGATTTCATCGCTTTCGATGCCACGCCGGAAATCACCTCCCTGGACTACATCAACGCACGTCACCTGGACGACAAGGCCGGCGTCGCCTTGCTTCTCACTGCCGCGAAGATGATTCAGGACCATCAGATCGCCCTGCCGGTCAATTGCTGCCTGTTGTTCACCATTTCCGAGGAGGTGGGGTCGGGCGCCTCTTCCATCGTCTATGGCGATGTGGCCGAGATGGTCGTCATCGACCATGCGCCGGTGGCGCCGGGCCAGGCCTCCAGCGAATATGCGGCCACCATCTGCATGATGGACCAGAGCGGGCCGTTCGATTACCATCTCAGTCGCAAGCTGGTTCGCCTGTGCGAAGAAAACGATATTCCCTTTTGCAAGGATGTGTTTCGCTATTACCGCTCCGATTCCGCCTCGGCCATCGAGGCTGGCAACGACACCCGCACCGCCCTGGTCGGCTTCGGTGTGGACGCCTCCCACGGCTACGAGCGCACCCACATGGACACCTTGATTGCCGTGACCCGGCTCATCACGCTCTACATGCAGAGCGGCCCGACCTTTTTGCGCGACAAGGACGACCTTGCGGGCCTGGAGGGGTTTCCACATCAACCGTCAAGGGATGTGATCAGGATCACGACCTAGTGCCCATCCACAAATGGCCAATTGGCCCGATATCCGCGTTATGCTCAAAATTTTATCCTCGGAATATTCGACATATGCCTGCGGTAAAATTTTTCGCATGCCTTGATCTCGACCCAATTTGCCTATTTCTGGATGGGCACGACCTATTTTTTGTGCCAGCAGTTCTAACTGAATGTGATTCACCCTGAAGGGCCTGCATTCCAGAAGGTGTTTGAGCGCAGCGAGTTTCTGGGCCGCCCGCCGTGCATTTTACTGGCTCTTGACCGCTTGGCGTGTGGCATCGGCCACCTGTCCCACCGGGCCGGGTTTAATGAATTACATTCAGTTAGAATCGCTGCTTTTGTGCCAAAAGACGTGACGATGACTTGTAAAAAGTGCTAAGGTCACCCCATTTATCGGATTGAGAGGAAAGGCATTGTCCAGTAATGCCGCTTATAGACCCGAAACGATTCATGACGAGAGGAGAGACCCAATGAAGGAGTGTGTGATCATCGACGGCGTGCGGACCCCGAACGGCAGGGCTCACAACGAAAAGGGGTGGTTCCGGAAGGTACGCCCCGATGAGTTGCTGACCACGGTTTACCATGCGCTGTTCGAACGCAACCCCAAGATCAAACCGGAGGATGTGGATTGTATCATGGCGGGCACGGCCAACGCATCGGGGATGCAAAACGATATCGGCCGGCTGGCGTGGCTCGCGGCCGGCTATCCGGAGAGCGTCCCGTCCCAGACCATATGCAACCAGTGCCCCTCGGGCATGAGCGCCACCATGGACGCCGCCCGGGCCATCATGACCGGCGAGGCCGACATCATGATCGCTTCCGGCGTGGAGGATATGGAAAAGGTTCCCATGGCGGCGAACATGGATATGCCGCCGCGCCTCTGGAACCGCTACAACCCCATGGAAATTCCCATGGGGAATACCGCCGAAAAGGTGGCCGACCAATGGAACGTGACTAAGGAAGACATGGTCAACATGGCCTATCACTCCAACATCAAAGCCAAGCAGGCGCGCGACGCGGGCAAGTTCAAGAACGAAATCGTGCCGGTGATGGGGCACAAGGAAGACGGAACGGAATTTCTCGTGGAGCATGACCAGTGGATCCGCGAATCGGTCAGCAAGGAAGATATGATGCTCATGAAGACCCCGTTCAAGGAGAACGGCAAGGTGAGCGCCGCCACCTCGTCGCCGCTGACCAGCGGTGCGGCCGCCCTGCTGCTGATGAGCCGGGACAAGGCCGACAAACTGGGATTGTCCTACAGCTACAAATACAAATGCGGTACACAGGCCGGATGCGATCCCACCGTGATGGGTGTCGGGCCGATCTATGCCGTGAAAAGGTTGTTCGAGCGCTTCGGGCTGAGCGCCGGGGAGATGGGCGCCGTGGAAATCAACGAGGCATTCTCCAGCCAGTCGCTGGCCTGCATCCGGGAGCTGAAGCTGGACAACGAAAACGCCCCGTTCGCCAAGACCAATGTGTGGGGCGGGGCCCTGGCCCTGGGCCATCCGCTCGGGGAATCGGGAGCGCGCATCCTGGTTACCCTGCACAATATTTTGAAAACCGAGTTTCCAAATGAGAAGTACGGCCTGGCCACGTTGTGCGGCGGGTTCGGCAATGCCAATGCGGTCGTTCTGGAAAAGATTTAACGGGAGGGAGATCGAAGATGAAGGCAGACGACATTAAAACCATTGCGATCATCGGTGCGGGCGATATGGGCCACGGCATCGCCGAGATATGCGCCCTGGGCGGGTTTCGCGTCCATCTGTACGATATTCAGGAGGCGTTCGTCGAACGGGGAAAGCAGCGCATCAAGGCCAGTTTCGAAAAGATGGTCTCCAAACAGAAGATGGCCGCCGAAGAGATGAACCGGGCCTTGGGTGCGATTACAGGCTTCACGGTGCTGGGAGAAGCGGTCAAGGATGTGGACTTCATGATCGAAGCCGCGCCAGAGATCCTGGACTTGAAGATCAAGATCTTCAAGGAGGCCGATGCCCATGCGCCGACCCACGCCATCCTGGCATCCAACACCTCGAACATGAGCATCACCAGGATGGGGGCTGCCACCAACCGGCCCGACAAGGTGCTCGGCATCCACTTCTTCAATCCGGTCATGATGATGCTGCTGGTGGAGGTCATCCACGGCGAAGGCACCTCCGAAGAGACCATGCAGACCAGCTATGAGCTGATGTCGCGGCTGAAAAACTTCCGGGGCAACATGGTTCCGGTGCGGGTGGAAAAAGATACCCCCGGCTTCATCTACAACCGGTTGGGGGCGCCCATCGGCTTGTATATGGCCGAACTCTACGAGAAAGGGATAGTGGATCCCGAGGCTGTGGATGCCAAGGTGCGTTCCATCGGCGCCCCTATGGGGCCATACGAAATCATGGATTTCACCGGTCTGGACGTGAACCTGCACGGCAACGCCTACTTTGCCGAAACTCTCTCCCCGGAATTCGAACCGCGCGGCTGGATGAGACGGCTGGTGGACGAAGGCAACCTGGGCAAGAAGAGCGGCAAGGGGATCTTCGATTGGCCGGACGGCGCCCGTCCGACCATTGATCCGGCCAAGGCGGACCCCAATTTCGACGTCATGGACATCATCTGCCTGCAGGTCAACGAGGGGACCAAGCTGCTCGAAGCGGGTGTGACCCACAGCGCCGCCGAAATCGACAAGGCTGTGGTCAACGGCGGTGGATCGGCCTTCGGCCCCTTTGCCCTGGCCAAAGGCATGGGATGGGGCAAGGTCGCCGAACAGTGCGAGGCCATCTCCAAACGGCTGGGCATCCAGTGGTTCATGCCCACCGAGATGCTGAAGAAAGGTAATATCGAGATTTAACGGGCTCTGGAAAACGATGAACCCGAGGTGAGACACACGAGGGCGGCCTGCATGGCCGCCCTTTTTTGTCGAGCCGGCGGCGCACCCCCATCATGGGATGGGCCGCTCACATGCCCACGCCGTCGATCTTCTCTCCGCATTCGGGGCATTTGCCGTCTTTCAACCGGTTGCGCACCAGCCAGAGGCCCGAGCGCTCCACGACCGCCGCCCCGCATCCAGGGCAGCAGGTGTTCTCACCGCCGCTGTCCCGCACGTTCCCCTCGTAGACATAGCGAAGCCCTTCGGCGATGCCGATATCGCGGGCCAGCCGCAGCGTGGCCACCGGGGTGGGTGGGTGATCCATCATCTGATAGGAGGGATAGAAGGCGGTCACATGCCACGGCACCTCGCGGCCAACGCTTTTGATGAACCGGGCGATTTCCCGCAACTCCTCCTCGCCATCATTCCAGCCGGGTATGATCAGGGTCGTGATCTCCACCCAGACCCCCAGTTCTCTCATGAGGCGGATCGTGTCCAGAACCGGTTCGAGCCTGGCGCCGCACACCTCCTTGTAGAATCTGTTGGTGAAGGCCTTCACATCCACATTGATGGCATCCAGGTGTGGTGCGATCCTGCGGGCGGCGTCGGCGCTCATGTAGCCGTTGCTGACAAAAACGTTCTTGAGGCCTTCCTGGTGGGCGATGATGGACGTATCATGCGCGAATTCGAAGAATATGGTCGGTTCGGTGTAAGTGTAGGCGATGGTCGCGCAGCCGGCGCCCTTGGCACTCCGGACAATCTGCTCCGGGGTCCGCTCTTCGCCGATGATCCGTCCGCCGTGGGCATGGGGGTATTGGGAAATATCGCTGTTCTGGCAGTGCTTGCAACGGAAGTTGCATCCGACCGTGCCGATGGAATAGGCCTTCGTTCCGGGCAGGAAGTTGAAGAGCGGTTTTTTTTCGATGGGATCGATGTGCTCGGCCACGATCCGGCCATAAACCAACGTATACAGCGTGCCGTCCTGGTTTTCCCGCACACCGCAGATCCCCCGCTTGCCAGGGTGGATGCTGCATTGGTGGTTGCAAAGATGGCACCGCACCTTGTTTTCGTCCCGTTTCTCATAGAGCATGGCTTCCTTCATGGCGTGCCCCCTTTTTTCAGTGCCCATTGAATAGTGCCCATCCACAAATGGCCAATTTGCCCGATATCTGCGTTCTGCTCAAAATTTTATCCTCGGAATATCAACTATGATTAACCCGTAAAAAGTCGCAGATGCGTCATGCCGGCGAACGCCGGCATCCAGAACATATTGAAAATACTGGATCCCGTCGTTCGCCGGGATGACGGGAAAAACGAATTTCGGACTTTTTACGAATCCATCAACTATAAGCCTGCGGTAAAATTTTTCGCACGCCTTGATCTCAACCAAATTTGCCTATTTGTGGACGCACACTAAATAAATAAAAATTGATTTGGCTTCTGCAAAATGTCAATGGGCGTTAATACCCATTTTTCAATGCATGGGTCGGGTCTCGATCGAACCTGCAGCGACCCGTTTCAACAACGATCATGGTTTGCCCTTGGACGCCGCAGCGTGCAGAACCATTTCACGGGCATCCTGGGTGGATTTTTTGCGGATCAGGCCGAACAGCTGGTGGCAATCGGCCATGGAGAGGGCTCTTGTGATCGCGCCGACCTCCAGCTCATCGCGGCAATGGGGAACAGGGTCGCCGGTTTCTCCGATTTCTTCTTTGGCAATCAGCTTGATATAGACCAGTGCACGGGCCGCCAGAATATCTTCTTCATCGAAGCGTCGATTGGGATGGAACCGGTACAGGAGTGTCAGAAGATCACCAGGGCCATAGAGATGTCCCTTTAACCCCAGTTTGCGCAAAGTGGTGGCCATCAGGAAGCAAACGCGCAATCGATAATCCCGGGGAAGCCTGGATTTCAGTTCCCGCCATAGCGGATAATGTATCTGTCCGGCTTCGATGAAATGCCTGCCGGGAGCGGCGATGACGTCGACGATGGCGTCCGCCCGCAGTTGGTCGCGCAAGGCAAACCGTCGCGCATCGACCCGGGCGAATTGCTTGACCGCATCGATACAGGCGTCAAAAGCGCCCCTGACCGATACTGCATAAAAATTCAGGAGGGCTGCGGTGGCCTCCTTTTCCACTTCATACACCCGCTGCAGGGCGGCACTCTGCGGCAAATCCGAAGGCTTGCCGCCATCGGCAAAAAAATCGTGAATCTTCAGCAGGGTGTCGATAAAGGGTTCGACTTGGACAATCCGTATCCGGTTGTGTTGAAGATCTCTCAGCGCTTCGCACATGAGCCGGCTGTAGGCCGGAAACTCCAAGTCCAGATCTTCGAGATAGGCGTCAATCTCCAGCTGCCCGGAAAGCATGGACGTGAATCCGGGATCCGGTGGCTCTTCGAGGATCACCGTGTCGTGATCCGCCATCAATGCCTTGGCCAAAGGCACGGTTTCGGGGCGATGGGTGGACAGGACAAGCGTGGCTTGAGAGATTCCGGGCGGCAGGAATCCGGGAGAAGTTCCGGAAGCAGCACCTGGTCCGTCTCGGCTCACACGATTTGGACGGGTGGCCATTCAGCGTCCCTGGACCAGACCGGTCTAATCGTCTTCGACGTATTTGAAGGAGAGGTTTACCCTTGTCCGATAGGCGATAACTTTCCCGTTTTCCACTTTCATGTCCATTTGGGTGATTTCTGCGACGCGCAGGTTGTCGAGGCTCAGGCCCGCGGTTTCAATGGCATTCTGCGCGGCATCTTGCCACGACGTGGTGCTGGTTCCTACCAAATCGATGACGATGTACATACTGTCACTCATAGGCGCCTCCTTTGGATCAACGCACGAATTGTTTTATCTGATTTTCTTCCGATTCGTAGCAACGGGGTTGAAATAGTGTCAACCTTTTTATCAAAGCAGCATTCGATTTTCGTTCGTGCCACATGTCGCTTTTTCGAGCTCGATCATGCGCTGTTTGATCTCCAGCCCCCCGCCGAAGCCGGTCAGGTCGCCGTTGCGGCCGATGACCCGGTGGCAGGGGATCACCACGGGAAGGGGGTTTTTGGCGTTGGCGCCACCCACGGCGCGCACGGCTTTGGGGTTTCCGATCTGTTCGGCCACCCAACGGTAGCTGGCCAGGGTGCCATAGGGAATGGTGCCCAGAATCTGCCATACGCGCTGCTGAAACGGTGTGCCGGTCGGGGCCAGGGGCAGGTCGAACGCTCTGAGCTCGCCGCTGAAATAGGCCCTCAGTTGGGATTTGGCGGCCTTGAAAACCTCTGGGGTTTTTCGCCAGCCCGGTGCGATGGCGGTGGGATGCTTTGCGGTGGCAAAATCGATATGCCGGAGGCCGATCTCGTCGGCTACCAGGGTCAGGGGGCCGATGAGGCCGGTATCGAAATAGTCGTAGAACATAGTATTCTCCTTCAGGTATCTTGTCTCACAACCCGTGGACGCATCATGAAATGTTTGTTTCGCCAAGGCAAGACGTTTTCGAGGTGCGCCGCCTGTTCCGGACGCACAATTTATCCCAGAACCAGCGCAAAGATCTTTTGAGGCCCGTGCATCCCCTTGAACATGGTGCCCTGGATGTCACCCGTCATGCTCGGTCCGGTAATGAAGCTGACTTGGGAAGGCCGTCGCCCGCGGGTGAAAAGGGCCTGGATGGCCGTTTCATATGTCCCGACGATGCGGGTTGCGGGAACTATGGCGACGTGCACTAGGGGGGCCAAAGAGACCAGTCGGGTCTGGTTCCGGCCATGGGCGAGGATCAGGGTGCCCGATTCGGCCACGGCGAAATCCACGCCGGTGATCCCCGCCTGGACCTCGTCGAAGACCGCCTGTGTAAAGCCACGGCGATCCGGATAATCGGGCGGCATGACGACCGACACACCGCTGCGCCGTCCCCAGCGGACGAGGTCCAGGGGCATGAGGACGTCGTCCGTGGTGGCCATCGCCCGGGTCAGGCCCTCGGCCTGGAAGATGGCGGCCAGGCGGTCGTATAATGCGTCCCGTTCGGCCACGGGATAACAGGTCCCGCCCTGGGCTTCGAACTGGGCGATGAACTGATCTTTCATCTGGGCCGCATCCAGGTGGTGTTCCCGCGGCAGCGGCAGCGCCGGTCGCGCCGCCACGCGTTTCGGTTCGGCGCGCTGAAGTCGTTGGAGAATCCTGTGTCGGATCTGATCGGTCATGGTGCGCTTCACCTTTTCTTTTGATCCATTTGCGCCCAACGGTCACGGAAGGTTTTGGCCGGAAGGGCGGGCAGATCGCGGCTGCTGAACCAGCCCTGGGGACCGTTGGGGATCGAATGAATCCGATCACCGGTCCGGAACCGATTGGCGGCCAGCCGGGCGATTTTTGCAAACAGGCGCCACACGCGGTGGTCGCTGCCGGCTACTGAAAGGACCGTGTGAACGAGCCGTTCGCGCCATTTGGCACCGTTGCCGCCCAGGGCCTGGTCTCCGACCACATCCTTATGCCGATAGTAAAGCAGCAGGCTGGGATGGTCGATGCCGGCCGGACAGATGATTTTGCAGCGATGGCACAGGGTGCAGGCGCGTATCAGGTCGCCGGTGTTGCCGAGCCCCTGCAGGGCAGGGGTCAGCACCTGACCCATGGGGCCGGAATAAGCCCAGCCATAAGGATAACCGCCGACCTTGCCATAGACCGGGCATGCGTTCAGGCAGGCCCCGCAACGGATGCAGCGCAGGGCTTCGCGTGTTTTCGGATCCTCGTAGACGGCCGAGCGGCCATTGTCCAGGATGACGATGTGCAGCTCTTCGGGGCCGTCGATTTCATCCGATCGCTTGGGGCCGCTGTCCAGGGTAATGTAGGCGCCGGCCGCCTGGCCGGTGGCGCTGCGGCACAGTACGCGCAGCATGTGCATGGCATCTCCCAAGGTCGGCACCACCTTTTCCAGGCTCATCACGCAGACCAGGATACGCGGGCTCGATTTGTTGAGACGGATATTGCCCTCGTTTTCCACATTGATCAGCGTACCGGTTTCGGCCACGGCCATGTTGACGCCGGTGATCCCCATCTGAAGATCGCGGAATTTTTCACGCAGAAATCGGCGCGCCCCCAAGCCCAGCGCCACCGGGTCGATGGTGGGGGCGTCGATCACTCCCCTTTCCAGGAAGATGTCGCGGATCTGCTCGACCGGGATGTTGAGGGCCGGGCCGACGATGTGAAACGGCGGTCGGTGCAGCAGTTGGGTGATGAATTCGCCCAGGTCGGTTTCCCAAGTCTCGATGCCGGCCCGGGCCAGGGCCTCGTTCAGCCCCAACTCCTCGGTGACCATGGATTTGCCCTTGGTCACATAGGAGACGCCTTTCCGTTTGGCCAGTTCGACGATGTAGCCATTGGCGGCCCGGCTGTCTTCGGCCCAGAAGACCTGAGCGCCGTTGGCGATCGCGTTGGTTTCGAAAACCTGCAACAGTTCGGGCAGACGCTGGATCGCTTCGTCCCGAATGGTTTGGCCATATCGGTGGGCCGCTTCGGGATCGGGAAAGCTCTGGTAGGCCGTATGGCGCCGGGCGGCGAGCCGCAGGGGTAGGATCTGGAGAAATTTCTGGGTATGGGCATTGGCCAGTTCCTGGCGCGCCGTCTCTTTGAACCTCTCGGTCGTGATGTTCATGTCGCCACCTGAATTTTTTCTCCGATGCTCTCAGCCAGATATTCAGCCAGATGGACGGCACGCCGGCCCGGGTGATGGCGGTCGAGATAGCCCTGGATGTTGAGCAGGCAGCCGGGATCGCACATGACCAGCAGGTCCGCGCCGCTGTCGAGGAAGTATTGGGCCTTCTGGCGCACCAGGGCCGTGGACACGTCCGCGAAGCTGTTCGCGAAGGTGCCGCCGAAACCGCAGCAGATGTCGGCGCCGGTGAGCTCGACCAGCTCCGTGCCACGCACCGAGCGGATCAGCGCCTTGGGTTGGGCCGACACGCCGAGGGCGTTCAGCGTACTGCACGATTCGTGATAGGCGACCTTGGCATCACGAGTGCCACCCAGGTCTTCAACGCCCAGGTGATCCACGATGAACTGGCTCAATTCATAGATCCGGGGGGCCAGTGCGCGGGCCCGCGCAAACCAGGCCGGATCGTCGTCGAACAGCTCCACATAGCGGTTTTTGACCATGTTGACGCACGAGCCGGAGGGGCTCACGATCAAATCGTCGTTTTCGAAGACGCGGATAAAGTGCCGGGCCAGACGCCGGGCCTCCTTGCGAAAACCGCTGTTGAACGACATCAGGCCGCAACAGGTCTGCTCGGGGTGATACGTCGATTCGCAGTCCAGATGCCGCAGCAGCGTCACAGTGCTTTCGCCGATGTGGGGCAGCACCATGTCGACCAGGCAGGGGATGAACAGGGAGACGCGCTTCATTGGCAATCCGTCCTTTCTCGCTCATGGTGACCGATACGCATCACTATACGCTTGTCCGCATGCCGTCAATGTCATTAACTTGCGCGGATGCTGAGGGTGGGCGTAAAGCCCGCCCCTACGAGATCTGGGTTGTCTCATGCAGTCTCAATAGAGATTTTTGATAAAGAAAACCGTTGGTAGCCGTAAAGGATCGCGATGTGCTATGGTATATTCAATTCAACGGCGCTCACACGACCTATTTCCCTCTGAACGACCGAGATCAATTGACCGCTTCATTTTAACGATGTGGCAGCGCGTCAGGGGCAAGGCAGTCCCCATCGGACGATGAAGGAGACCCTAAACGCATGGGACACGAACGATCCGCTCTTTTTCTTTTGTTGCTGGTCCTCGTGTTTTCTTTCACATCGGCCATGGCATCACGTGGGGCCGTCGGGCTGACCCCCGAGGAGCGGGCCTGGCTCGACGCGCATGCTTCTGAATCCGTGCTCTTTTTCAACACCTCGTTTCCACCCATCGAATTTGTTTCCAACGGCGGCATCTTCACGGGCATGGGCGCGGATGTGATGGCCCTGGTCGAACGACGCCTCGGGGTCGTCTTTCCCAAACAGCCCTCCGATGACTGGGAGCGGCATCTGGCGGCCCTGGAAAGCGGGGCGTGCGCCATTGCGCCGACCATCGTGCACACCGCCGAACGGGAGCGCTATGCCTTTTTTACAACGCCCTACGCCGTTGTGCCCGTCGTGATCATCACCGCCGAAGCGTTTGTCGGCGGCGAGCGTCTCGAAGACCTGGAAGGGCGGCGGGTGGCCGTGGTTGCCGGCTACGCCACCCAAACCTACCTGGGCCAAGACGCATCCGGTCGGTTCGAAGTCGTGGCCATGCCGGATGTGCCCCAGGGGCTTCAGGCGGTATCCTTCGGACAAGTGGATGCTTTCGTCGAGAACCTGGCCGTGGCCGCCTACTATATCCAAAAGAAAGGCATCCCCAATCTGCGGGTGGCCGGCAACACCGACTACGCCTACGAGTGGCGCATCGGAGTGAGCCGCAACTATCCGTTGCTGCATAGCGCCATCCAGAAGGCTCTCGACACGATCTCGAAAAGTGAAATGGAGGCGATTCGCGATCGATGGATATCGCTGGATATCGGCGAGTGGCTCGATCCCAATGCGCGCCGCCTGCTCCGCATCATCAACGCGATCGTGGCGGTGGTGATGGCCGGCCTGTTGATCGTCAGCTATTTTTTTAGACGCCGGCTGAAGGAGAAAATCGCCGATCTGAAAATGGCGCAACAGGCCCTGCTGGAACAGGGCGAACTGCTCAATATGGCCACGACGGCGACCCAGGCCGGCATCTGGGACTACTACCCGAAGCGGCGGGTCGTCTATCTCAGCCGGCAGTGGTTCGGCATGCTCGGTTACGACGCGGCCGGACGGGAAGAACCCATCGAAGAGCTGCAAAGCTACATCCATCCCGAAGATCGCCCGATGGTGGATCATCACTATCGGAACTATATCGCGGTCCCCAGTCGGGAGCCTTATGAGATCGAATTTCGATTCCGGCAGGCGCAGGGCGGCTGGTGTTGGGTGCTTTCCAAGGGCCGGGCGGTGGAATGGGACCCGGATGGCGTTCCCTCGCGCCTGATCGGATTGGATATCAACATTCAGAAGTTAAAGGAAGCGCAGGCCGGCATGGCCCAGAGCGAGGCCTTGTTTCGCGCCATTTTTGACCATGCCCCATATGCCATCACCATCAACGATCCCGAAGACGGGCGGTATTTGGCCGCCAACCACGCGTTTCTATCTGATAGGGGCATTCGCCAGGATGACCTATCGAAATTCAAAACCAGCGATTTTGATACCATAAGCGACGAAGAGACGAAAAAGGTGGTCGATACCCTCAGGAAGCAAGGGTTTGTCAAGAATCTTGAGACCTCGATCCGCCGATTGGATGGCAGCGAGTCGTATATCATGTTCTCCTCGGTGTTGCTCGATGTCGGCGGGCACCAGCAAGTCCTGTCCATGACCGTGGATATCACCGAGAAAAAGCGGGCCGAAAAAGCGCTGAAAGAAAGCGAGGCACGCTTTCGTTCGCTTTTCATGATGGCACCGTTGCCGCTGGTCGAGATTGCCGCGGATGGGCGCATCATCGAGATCAACGAGCGGTTTATTCAGACCTTGGGATATGGGTTGGACGAGATCAGAATCGTCGAGGGTTTTCTGTCGTTTGCCTTTCCAGATGCGGACTACCGCAAAACGGTCGCATCGGACCTGCGCCAGGCCGTCGATCAGGAGCTGGGCAGCCCTTCAAACATTGCCACCGGCGAATATCAGGTGACCTGCAAGGACGGAACATCGCGCCAGATGTTGATCGGCGCCAGTTTGATCGGAGAGAGTTACCTGGTCAGTTTCGTCGATATTACCGACTGGAAACGTGCCGAGGTAGAGCGTCAGAAACTCCAGGAGCAGCTGCTGCAGGTTCAAAAACTCGAGGCCGTGGGCGTCCTGGCCGGCGGGGTGGCCCATGATTTCAACAATATGTTGGGGGCTATCATCGGGTACACCGAACTGGTGATGGATGGGAGGGATGCCGGCGATCCGATCCGCCAGAACCTGGCGAAAATTCTAGACGTTGCCCAGCGTTCGGCCAATCTGACCCGGCAGTTGCTGGCCTTTGCCCGCAAGCAGCGCGTCGAGCCGGCAAATTTCGACCTCAATGAATCGGTCGAGGCCATGCTCAAGATGTTGCGCCGGCTCATCGGTGAGAACATCGAGCTGACCTGGATGCCTGGCAAGGGCCGTTGTCCGGTCTATATGGACCCCACCCAGTTCGACCAGGTGCTGGCCAACCTGTGCGTCAATGCCAGGGATGCCATCGCGGATGTGGGCAAGATTACCATCCAAACCGCCACGGTGTCATTGGACGCCGCTTTTTGCGCATCCCATCCCGATAGTGTTGCCGGCGATTACGTTCGGCTTTCCGTGAAAGATAACGGATCGGGCATAGACCAGGAGACAATTTCTCATATCTTCGAGCCTTTTTTTACCACCAAGGGGGTAGGGCAGGGCACCGGGCTGGGATTGGCCATGGTTTACGGCATCGTCAAACAGAACAGCGGGTTCATCCACGTGGAGAGCGAACCGGGGTGGGGAACGACCTTCAACATTTATCTCCCGCAGCAGGCCGGCGCCGCCGCGGCACAGCAACAAACCGATTCAGAAGAGATTCCATACGGCCGGGGCGAGACCATTCTCATGGTCGAAGATGACCCGAGCATCCGCGAGATCGGCCAGATGATGCTCCAACGCTTGAATTACACCGTCTTATCCGCGCCCACGCCGAGCGAGGCGATTCGTCTGGCCGAGGAAAAGGGCACCGACATCGGCTTGCTCATCACCGACGTGGTGATGCCGGAGATGAACGGCAGCGAATTGAAGCAACGGCTGGTGTCGATGCGTCCGGGACTGAAATATATCTACATGTCCGGTTACACTGCCGACGTGGTCGTTCACCGGGGCGTATCGGGCGACGAGGACCATTTCATCCAGAAGCCATTCTCTTTAAAAGAGCTGGCGGTCAAGATCAGGGCTGCTCTGGATCAGTTTTGAGCGTAGAGCGATCTTCCAAAGTCGAGTGAAATCGAGCGGCTAAAATGTCTTATGACAAAATATCGTCAGATTGCGGGCAATCTGGCTGGCGTGTCGCTCCGCCTGGTAAGCCTTGATCAAATCGGGCTTAATAAATTCCGGAGGTTCGGTGTTGAGCAATATCTCCAGACTGGCATTGATCATGGATAGATTCCGGACAACGCCTTCCAGGGCATCCAGAATGATCTTGCCGTTCTGATCCGGTTCATGCTGCGATATGAGTTCGTTAGCTTTCATTGGCGCGGTGTCTCCATTTTTCATGGTCTATTGGTATCGCATGGCGCAGGGGAAATATCGGCTGAAAACGGAATTGCTTAACAGGAAACAATAAGGTGGAAAATGGGTGGGCAAAACACCCGGCCAGCCAGTTTGAACCGTTTGCGGCTACTCGTTCAAAGAACTCAGGTAGGTGTGCAGGTTTTTCTTTTTATTCACCAATCCGAGCTTGTCGCGGATGTTTTTGCGATGCCATTGCACCGAACTCGGCGACATGCCCAATAGCCCGGCGATCTCCTTGGTATTCCGGCCGCTGCGGATAAAATCGGCGATGCGAACTTCGGTCGGTGTAAAATCGAGGTATTTTGAGGACTTGTTTTTGGAAAATTGGGACACGATGTCGTTCAGGTTGGTTTCGATGATACGCACGTACGCACTGGCATCCGCGTTGATATGGCATTTGTCCAGTTCTTCGATATAGGGCATCACATAACGTTTCAGGTGCACGAGCATATTGACTTCCACCGCCCGTTTTTCCACCTCGCGATGGTCGAGGGAGGCTTTCAGGGCCTGGTTAACCTTTTCCAGGTAGCGGCTCTTTTAATCAAGCTCCTTTTCCCGTTGTCTGAGGGCAACGATCATTTTTTTCCGTTCGGTGACGTCCCGAACGATCGCCAGGATCTGGGGAGATTCCAGCTCATGAAACTGTGAGAGACTCACCTCCGCATCGAACCAGGTGGCGTCCATTTTCAAAAAACGCCATTCGAAGCATTGAAGCTCCTTTCTGATATAGAGGCGCCGCTTATGTTGAATCTGATCCTTGGAAGACAGTCCGTCGGGCTGACGTTGCGGCGAAACATCCAAAATAGAAAGTCCAACCAGTGGTTTTCCCGAGCTTTTGAAAAGAGCCAGGGCCATCTGGTTGCAATCGACGATTTCGCCATCTTCGATCACCAGAATCGCATCGTTGGCCGATTCGAAAAGGTGGCGATATTGTGTTTCCCTGGCGCGAACCGCCTGCTCGGCAATGTGCTTGGCGGTGGTGTCCTGAATGGTCTCGATGGCGCCCAGAAGTGTGCTGTCCGCATTTTTCAAGGGGGCCGCCGTAAAAGAGAGCCACTTGCCGTCTCGACCCAATTTTGGGAAAAAATCTTCGCCCTCGTATCCGCCCCGGATCGATGCGGAAAGCCTGCACTTACCGCCATAGTGCGCGATCAATTGCGCAGGGTCGGCGTTGCTGGCGACGAGATCGGCCATCACTTGCCGGGATTCGGTATAAAATGCCTCCCGGTGTTTGAAGGTGCCGACTATATCTGAACTTCGAACGCCGGTGAGCAACTCACAGGCCCGGTTCCAATGGGTGACCCGGCCTTCGGCATTCACCACGAAGGTGGCCATGGGGCTCCCCTCCAGGACGTCGTTCAAGTCGTAAACATCGGCCTTATCGTATGGTCTTTGATCCTTCAGCGTGACGCCTCCCCATATAGTCTCCGGTCGAACCCCCGTCCCTTTGAGTTCCTTTTCGGCACTTGCCGGCTGTTCTTGAAATAATTTTCGCATCGCAGCACGCCGGCTTTTAATGAATGGCATTCAGTTAGAATCGCTCCACCGTCCCAATTGGACTTGACACGGCTGGCGAGACGATTATATGAATGACGCGTCAGTCATTTTTTAGGGTGTGGCGCACCGGCGCCCCCACGCACACTTAAGCATGATGGGTTTAGGAAATGGGCGAGAAGCAGGAGCGAACGAAACAGCAGCTCGTATCGGCGGCCATCGATGTGTTCCATGAAAACGGGTTTCAGAAATCCCGTATTTCGGACATCGTGGCCAAGGCCGGCCTGGCCCAGGGCACTTTTTATATCTATTTCAAATCTAAGGAAGAAATTTTTCATCACATCTGTGCGGAGTTCAAAACGATGTTCATGAGCCTGCTGGACGATGCCGCCGATATGTTCACAGGCGCTTCGATCGAAGAGATCCGGAGGGACCTGCATCGGTTTATCCACCAATTGATCACCCTCTTCACAGCAAACTATAAGATGGCCCGGCTGCTCTTCGTCGAAGGCAGCAGTTACACCGGGAAGTTCATGGGGGTTTACGAGAGTATCTACGCGGACTTCATCGGCAGGATCGGCGAGTATCTGACCGTCGGACAAAAAAGAGATCACATCGCGTTCGAAGACGCGGAAACCGAAGCCGCGTTTTTGATCGGTCTTTTCGACAGCAGTTTGTTTTACTTCATGCGGGTCAAACATCATATCGATATCGATAAATTGAGCCGCCGAATGACAGATTTTATCCTCGGCGGACTGACCAAACAGCGACCGATGGCCGATTGACAAAGAACGACCAGCGACCGGGCTACAGACTTCGGTTTGTTAGCGGTGCTGGGATCGCCATTGCAGCGGATCGCCCATTCTCGATAGTACGGATTCAGGAATGACCATGGAAATTCGATCGGAGCAGTCGTTGGATAAGGACCAGATCGATTCGAACCAGAAGAATAATTTTGCATCGAACGGCATGTCCGCGTGGATCATGCCGCTGGCTAGCCGTTTCTGGCTGATTATTTTACTCGTCCTCGGGCTCTCGGGGGCCGCGATCTGGGCGATACCGAAGATCGTCATCCAAAATGACCTGATGTTCATGCTCCCGGAAGACAACCCGGCGAAGAACCACTATTTGGATGCCGAGGAGCTTCTGGGCAATGCCGGCGGGATCGCCATTGCGATCCAATCACCAGACGGCATCTATCGGGTCGATTTGCTCGAACGGGTTCGCGAGCTGGCGGCGCGGTGTCGCGCGCTCAACCTGCGCATACCGGCGCGCCAACTGGCTGTGCGTTGGGAGCTGTCGTCGCAGCACGCCCTGGCGCTGGCAGGTTTGCTGCAAAGCCTCTCTTCGGATCCCGATTTTACACCCCAGCTGCTCGCCGAACTGCTGGCCGACCCGGCGGCGTTGTCTGAGGCCTTCAGCGACAGCCTGCCCTCTTTATTGACAGTCGACGACACGGATCGCTTTTCCCAGGAACTGGCCGGCCGTCTGGTGGCCATGGCCGCATCCCATTCCGCCTTGCCGGGCGATCTGGCGGCCTTTGCCAATCAAACCACCGACCGGCGCGGACATTTCCGAAGTGTCTGGGTCGACAAGGTGGTGGCCCTGACCGAAACCGACACGGTCTGGCCCGAATTCACGGATTATGGCGGCATCGCCGAGGCGGTGGCGCCGTTCGGGATCCCAGGCGGTCCGGATCTGAACCGCTTCGCGGCGCAGCTGCTCGAAGCCGGTGCCGTCGGTCCGGACGCTATCCTGCAATATTACGCCTCGCACCCCAAAACGGCGGACATTTCCGACGCCTTCTGGTCTTCCCTGGCAGATGCACTGACCCCCGATGCCGCCCATGCCCTGGGCGTTGCCCTGGCCCAATCACCCAAACAGATTCGTGTGGGCGACCTGGTGCCCCGGGAGATCACCGCCGACCGCATGGCGCGAATCCGGCAGCGGCTTCATGCCTGGCCGTTTCTCCAGGAGGGCATCTACAGCAAGGACGAAAAGAGCCTGCTGGTCGTCGTTCGCAGCACGCCGAATCTGGATCAGCCCAACCGCGAACTGCTTCTGGAGGCCGTCAAGGAAGAGGTGGCGCAGTTGTTCAGTGACGGCCGCTATGCAGTGCACATGGCCGGTTATTCCATCGTCGACCAGGCTGTTGCGGAGAACATGCGCCAGGACATCGTGCGGCTCTTGCCCCTGGTGTTTGTCGTGGTCACGCTGTTTCTCCTTTGCACCTTTCGCAATCCGGCCGGCGTACTCTACCCCATGGTCACGATCCTGTTGGCCGTGGGGTGGTGCATGGGCGTCATGGCGCTGCTGGATGTGCCCCTGTCCGTTGTAGGCACCGCCATGCCCGTATTGCTGGTGGCCGTTGGATCGGCCTATGGCATCCATCTGGTCTATTACTTCGTTCATCGCCATGCCGGGACGTCCGACCGGAGGGCGGCCATGGCCGATACCCTCGACGGCACCGGGCGCGGCGTGGTCATGGCCGGGTTGACGACCGTGGCTGGGTTCGCCTCCCTGGTCTTCAACGACATCGTGCCGCTGCGGGATTTCGGTTTGTTTACGGCGTTGGGCGTCTTTTTCGCGTTGCTCGTTTCATTGATTTTGATCCCCGCCCTGCTGATTCGTTTCGGGGTGCGGGCGCCCGCTCATTCGCGCGGCGCAGGTGCCAGCCTGGGCAGCCGACTGTCAGGCCGCCTGATTGCTTCGATCAGTCGCACATCCTACAAGCATCCCAAAAAGGTGATTGCCGTGGCCGTCCTCGTGTTGCTGGGTTCGATTGCCGGCGTGACCGGGCTTCGCGTGGAGATGAACAATATCGCGTTTTTCAAGAAGGACACCCGCATCCGCGCGGCCGATACGTTTATCAACGGCCATTTCGCCGGCACCGTGGACATGCGCATCATTTTCACCACCGCCGAAGCCAACGGCGTGCTCGATCCGCTGGTCTTGGGCGCCATGGAGCGCCTGGGGCAAACCATCGAGGCGCAATATCCGCAAGTGGGCAAGACACTTTCCGTCCTCGACCTGATTCGCAAGATGAACCAGGCTTTCTATTTCAACGATCCGGCCTATTACCGGATTCCCGGTATTTCGGATTTGGCCGGCGATCGATCGAATCAAGCCCTGAAAGCCCACCTGGCATCCTATATCGACAAGTTCCAACGGGATGACACGCGCGCCTTCATCGATGGAGAAAAGCGCCGGGCGGCGCTCATGCTGCAGATCAAAACCGCGTCGAGCGAAGTCACGCGCGATATTCTACACACCATCGAGACGCTTCTGAAGGGCCCGCTCGGTCAAGATCTCGAGCGCATCGGCGTGCAGGTGCACACCACCGGCATCGGTGCGCTCTACGTCGAATCCGAGCAAATGATCGTCAGCGGCCAGATGCGCTCGATCGCCGTTTCGGTGGCGATCGTCCTGGTGCTCGTCACCCTGATCATGCGATCGTTGGTCTACGGCCTGCTCTCCATACTGCCGTTGTGCATGGCCATATGCATCAATTTCGGTGTCATGGGGCTGCTGGATATTCCCCTGGACGCCGCCACGGCCATCGCCGCCTGCGTGGCCATCGGCATCGGCATCGACTACGGCCTCCACTATTTGAACCGATACCGGTTATACCGTAAGGCCGGCCATGGCCACGGAGAGGCCGTCGTCCACACGGCCGAAACCACCGGCGGATCAATCTGCATCAATGCCCTGGCCGTGGCCGCCGGCTTTTCGGTACTGATGCTCTCCACCTTCGTGCCGCTCGTGCATCTGGGATTTCTCATCGCCCTGACCATGATCACATCTTCGGCCGGCTCTTTGACGTTACTGCCGGCCGTATTATCGCTGATCGACCGATCACGTTTAACTTCATCAATGGATAAGGAGTGATTCATGAAAAAAAGCTTGATTCTCTTGCTGCTGATGTTGACGTATTGCGTCTCCGTCCAGGCGGCCGACATCGGCCCCTATGACCCGGCGACGGCCGATAAGGATGGACGCCGCATCTTCGATATCGCCGATGATTTCAATCAGCCGGAACGGGACCTGGTGATCTACACCCGGATGACCCTCAAATCCGGAGATGCGGTCAGTGATACGCGCAAGGTGATCATCAAGGAGAGGATCGACAACGACCTGAGCCGCATCGTCTTTCGATTCACCGATTCATTGAAGCGCGGGCTCACCTTCCTGACCATCGAAACCCATGGCGAAAACAACGACCAGTATCTTTATGTGCCGGCCATCGGGCGGTCCCGTCAGATCGCTTCCCAGGATCGTCAAAACAACTTCGAGGACACCGATTTCACCAATGAAGACCTGGGCGGCATCAAGTTGGACGACTACACCTACAAGCGCGGCAGCGACACCACGCTCGCCGGGCGCGCCTGTTACAAGGTGACGGCCACGGCCAAGGCCGACGGCGCACGCTTTCCCAAAAGGATCACCTGGTTCGATCAGGAGACCTTCATCCCCTTGCAGATGAAAATCTACAACCGGGACAACAAGCTGCAGCGGGTCGTCGTGGCCGGCGACGTGCGACCCGTGGGCGCCATTCATCTCCCGTTCAAAACCGTGGCCAAGGACCTGCTGGAAAATCATACTACCATCCTGGAGGTGGTCGGTGCCGAGGTGGACAGCGGCGTCGATCCCCTGGATTTCGATAAGGAAAAATTGGGGGCCGCATGGAAAGAAACGTTTTAGGCGGCAAGCCTTGGCGGGCGTCCTCTCTATTTCTTCTTCTGCCCCTGATCGCAGGTTTGACGCTGACCCATGGAAACCTTTGGGCGTCGGAACCCACCCCGGGATCGCATCACCGGACGGCTTCCAGCCTTTCGGACCAAGGCGAAAACCGAGCGGCGGAAGAGAGCGAAGAAGATGACTTCATGGAGGACCTGCTGGGCGAATCGAGCGTCGCAGGCACCGCTGCCACTGCGCCGGCGGTCGACCGGAAGAACTTTCCCGTGGATTACGAAGGCGAACTGGTCGCCCATCTCTGGGCACCCAATGACTATGACCACGACTGGCACACCACCGATCGGTTGGATCTGAAGGGATGGGGCGACATCGGCGCCATCCGCATGGCCGGCCGCTTCCGTTTGGATTACCAGGATCTGGAAAAAGATGCCAAGGCCAGAAGCGATCTTCGGGAGCTCTATGCCACCTATCAGCTGCGCCCGACGGCAAGCAGTTATGCGGACATCACCATCGGCAAGAAAATACTCTATTGGGGCAAAGGCGACGAAGTGAGGCCCATCGACCGGGTTTGCCCGGAAGATCTGAACGCCTTGTACTTCTACAATTTGAACGATCGCAAGACCGGACGCATTGGAACGTTCCTCGACGTGCAGTTCACGCGACAATTGCGCTTCGAAGGTTTCTGGTCCCCCTATTTCGAAGCCAGCCAGACGCCGGAGTCCGGAGATTACTATGAGCCGGCGCTGCTTCGTCAATTGACCGACGCCGGCATCAGGATCGACGGAGAGGACGAACCCGACGAATGGTCGGCCGATGCCGGTCTCGGCGGCCGTTTCATGTTTTCACTGTTCAAGGCGGACCTGGCCCTCTACGCCTTTCACGGCTACGACCCCAAACCGAGCTACGGGGTCCACCGGCTCGGTCCCGATCCCGATTTCGGGCTGCCCATCGTGCCCCAATCCATCAACGCCACCTACCCCCGCATGACCCTGTTCGGCGCCGATGTCGAGCGAACCCTGGGTGCGGTGGTGCTGCGTGCCGAGGCCGCCTATCAATCGCGTGGCGCCTGGTTCGCTCTGGATTGGCAGCAAGATCCCACCCTGTTGCTGGAAACGCCCCGCGGAAACGTGGAGAAAGATCAGCTCCAATATGTGGTCGGCATGGACAAGAACGATCTGTTCATTCGCAATCTATTTTTCAATCTTCAATTGCTGGGGAGTCATATCTTCGATCACGATCCGCGAATGGTCGCCTCCGAATGCCAGACCGGCATGACCGCCTACCTGCGCTACGCATGCCTCGATTCGAAATTGGAGCTGTGGTATCGCTACATGCTCATTTTCCAGGACGAAGACCAGCGCCATCACTTTGAAATGACATACAAACCGTTGCCATGGGCTCAGGTGGGCATCGGCGCCGTGGCCTTCGACGGGGGCGGGGATACGACGACCTTCGGTCAATATGCGGACCGGGACTTTGTCTATGCTAAAATGAAATTTGTGTTTTAAGGGCTTCGTGATCGGAAAACTCAAGAGGAGGGCGTTTTTACTTGCCAGTGCTATTGAACATGCCCTAAACTGATAAAAACGGGATTTTTGATTATGAACGCCATCGAAAAGGAAATATCGACACTTGAGGCAAGCATGTTCGACAGCATCCCCCAAGACGTGCTGCTTCAATACCTGAACAATCCTTACGAATCCTTGATTATCATCGATGATGACGGCAAAATCATTTTCATGAGTCAAAGTGTCCAACAGTATACTTCCATCTCAGCCAAGGAGGCGATCGGCCAGAATATCACCAAAATATTCCCGGAGGAGGGGATAACCAATGTCCTGGCCACAGGCCGGGCCGAAATCGGCCCCGCTTATTTGCATGACGGTCGACCCTGCATATCTACACGAATTCCCCTCAAGAAGGATGGCAAGATTTTAGGTGCCGCAACGAAGATCCTTTTCTGGCATACGCGGAAGTTAAATGATCTGTATCAAACGATCAATGGCCTCAAAGGGAAGATAAAGCGCTATGAGAAAGTGTTGGATGAAATCTACAAAAGCCGTTACGGCTTCGATAACATCCTGGGCAATTCGCCACTGATTCGCAAGGCCAAGGAGACGGCCTTAACGGCTGCCAATACTGATTCTCCGGTGCTTCTGATCGGGGAGTCCGGAACTGGCAAGGAGCTCTTTGCCCATGCCATCCACAGGGCCAGCAAACGTAAAAACGGACCGTTCGTTCGCATCAACTGTACCAGCATTCCGGCCGAACTGATCGAAGCCGAGCTGTTCGGTTACGCGCCGGGCTCGTTCACGGGCGCCGACAAGAAAGGAAAAGTCGGTAAATTTGAGATGGCCAATGGCGGCACTATTTTCTTGGATGAGATCGGTGATATGCCCATTGGTTTGCAGGCAAAACTGTTGCGTGTGCTTGAAGCCAACGAAATTGAAAAAATCGGTGGGGCGCCCAAAAGGGTGGATTTCCGGAGTATCTTCGCAACTAACTGCGATCTCGAAAAATTGGTCGCCGAAAAAAAGTTCCGATTGGATCTATACTATCGAATGAATGTATTGAAGATCAATTTGCCCCCACTGCGCAATATGAGCGAAGATATTGCCCTCCATGTCAGGAATTTCATGCGCCGCCTGACAAGAGAAATGCCTAAAAAGATTGATGATATTTCTGATGATGCCATGCACTTGCTAAACAGATACGCGTGGCCCGGCAACATCCGTGAGTTGAGAAACGTCATCGAGAGAGCGTTGATCACCTGCAAGGGAAGCCGCATCGAAGCCAGCGATCTGCCGGAGAATGTCGTCAGAGGATCGGAATCGCCGCGCTCATTGGCAAACACCTCCCTTTTATTGAAGGACAGACTTGCATTCGCCGAGAAGGATATCATTGCCGACACGCTTAAACGTGCCGGAGAAAATCGCACCGAGGCGGCCAAGATGTTAGGCATTCACCGGACCGGGCTGCACAAAAAAATGAAAAAGTATGGATTGAATTGGGATAGCACACCTTAAAAGCCCTCATTGGACTTCCCCACACCCCCATTCGAAATCAGCCTTATCTAAAATCGAAAAGCGGGTTGATAATTCAGCGCACACAAGCACATCGCAATCCATGAACCTCCTTGAGCGTGTCGAGGCATTTGTTGCAGGAGATACAGGCCGCCCTTTCGGTGCCGCTGGCCGCCCATCGATTGGGGAGGTCAGGTTCGCGGATCAGGGCCCGGCTTAACGCCACTAGGTCCGCATCCTGCGCAGCGATGATTTCTTCCATCAGGGCCGGTGTTTTCAGCCCACCCACGAGTATGATTTTCACCCCCGGGATCTGTTCTTTGAAGGCCCTGGCGAAATCGCGGTGATAGGCTTCATCTTCGATCGTCTTGATGCGCTTGCGCGCTTCCGGAATACGTTCAGCCTTCCAGCCGATGATATCGGGATCCCGGGTAATGGTCTCCCACATGCCGCTGCTCACTTCCAAGGCCGCATATCCCGCCTGAGCAAAAAGGGTTCCCAGGCGAAGCGCTTCGGGAAGATCGAGGCCCGCTTCCACATAATCGCAGGCGTTCATTTTGAGCAGCACCGGATAATCCGCATCGACCCTTTTTTTGGCGCACCGGATGATTTCAACTAGTATGTGCGCGCGGCTTTCGAGGCTGCCGCCATAGGCATCCGACCGGTGATTGGTATTCGGGGAGAGAAAGGAACTCAACAACCAGCCGTGGGCCGCATGAACCTGGACGGCGTCGAAACCGGCTTGTTGGGCATACATGACCGCCGCAGCGCATCGCTCGATGAAGACTTCGATCTCGTGCGGCTTGAGTTCCCGCGGCATCCGGCCCGTAAGAGGTTCGCGGATGGGCGATGGCGCGAGCGTCTGCCGGTTGAGGGTTTGCGGCAGCTGCCGGCCGGTGTGCCCGATTTGCAGGGCGACCTTGCATCCGTTGCCGGTTTCATGAATCGCCCTCGGCACCCTGCGCAGCTGATACACACAGCTTTCGTCATCCACCCGCAGTGCCTTGGGAAGTTTCCCCGTTGCGTCGGGATAGGCCAGACCGGACACGATAAGCCCCACGCCGCCTGATGCCAGTCGACGATAATACTCGAGATAGCTTTCCGTGGGATTGCCCTTCTCGTCGGCTTTGGCCTCGTATGTGGCCGAGCGGACCAGGCGGTTCTTCAACGTCATGGAACCGATGGTAACGGGTGAATACAGATGGGGGAAGCGGAGGGTCATTTTCGGCTGCCTGATTGAATATCCGGGAAAGGACGATGTTTTCCTTAAATCTTCGATCATTAGTATGCAGCGCTGTGCCGGAAACGATCATTTTTTTCCGATCAATGCATCAATGATCACATCTTTCTGGGCGTTGCGGCTTCCGTCGATGATATCCGCTGTTTTGGCATCCCGGAAAAACCGCTCGACCTCGTATTCCTGCATATACCCATAGCCTCCCAGCAGCTGTATGGCTTCGTCGCAGACCGCCACAGCCGATCGAGCGGCATGCATCTTCGCCATGGCGCATAACCGGGCATCCGCACGATCGTTGTCGACAGCCCATGCGGCCTGATAGGTCAGCAACCGGGCCGCTTCGATCTCGGTTGCCAGATCCGCCAGCTTATGGCGAGTGACCTGAAAGTCTATGATTTTTTTCCGGAACTGTTCGCGTTGTTGCACATAGGCAAACGCCCGGTCGAAAGCGCCCTGGGCTATACCCAGCGACTGTGCGGCCGTGGACAGGCGGGCGTGGTTCAAAAAATCACCCAACTGACGAATTCCCTGATTCTCCTTCCCGATCAGGTTTTCCATCGGCACGCAGACCGAATCGAACCGGACCTCACCGGCCGGGATCTGCCGTTGTCCCAGCCTCGCACCGCTGTCGGACACGTGGATCCCCGCTCGATCGGCTTCCACCAGGATCAGGCTGAGCCCCTGTTCAGGTGCGATGGCATTGGCATCGGTCCGGCACAGGACGATGTACATTCCGGCCAGCGAACCCGCATTGCGAACAAATGCTTTTTCGCCGTCGATTTTCCAGTGATCCCCGTCCCTGACGGCAGCGGTTTGAGTGGTCGTAACCGAACCACCGCCGGGTTCGGCGACAGCCACGGTGCAGAGAATCTGTGCAGCGGCGATTTTCGGCAGCCAGGCGCCTTTCTGCGATCCGCTTCCATATTCAAGCAAAATTTCCGCGCCATAGCCGGCCTGGGCCAGACACGCACCGACGGAGGAGTCACCGCGGCACAACTCTTCGGCGATAATGGTCTTTTCGAACGCTCCCAAACCTTCTCCCTGGAATTCCTCGGGAAAAGCGATTCCCGGGAATCCCAGTTCGCTTGATTTTTTCCATATCTTTTCCGGATAAACCTTTGCCCGAACCAGGTCATCCACGAGATCTTTCTTGAATTCACCGCGGACAAAATCCACCACCGCTTTCCTGATCTGTTTCTGCATTTTGTCGAGTTGGAAAATCACGTTGTTTTCTCCTCTTAATCTTATTCAATGGCGACTATTTGCCCGTTCTTTTGAGATCGAGCAGTCCTCTGGAAATGATCAGCCGTTGAATTTCACTAGTACCCTCATAAATCCGGTACAGCCGCACGTCGCGCAGGAACATCTCGATGCGGTTTTTGGTCAGCAGGCCGTCCGTCTCGAAAATATCCATAGCATTGCTCGCAATCCGGCTGGCCATCTCAGTGGCGAACACTTTAATCATCGAGGCTTCGAGGGTGACGTTTTCGCCCCGGTCCCGCTTGACAGCCGCATGGTGCAGCATCTGCCGTGCGGCATGAACCTGGATCGCCATATCCGCAAGCGCAAAATGAACGGCCTGCAGATCGGCCGTAGTCTCACCCCGGTCCATGCGCTGATGGACCCGGTCGATGCAAAGCTCCAGAATTTTCTGGGAACCTCCCAGCGCGCAGGCGCCCATGGACAGGCGCCCCTTGTCCAGGACCCGCATTGCGGTGCTGAAGCCCTTACCGACCATGGACGCTCCGCCGATGACGTTTTCTTTCGGCACCCGGCAATCGGAGAAAATCACTTCATGGGTGTGCGAGCCCTTCAATCCCATTTTGATATCCGCCGGTCCCACCGAAATGCCGGGCATGTCTTTTTCCACAATAAAGGCGGTCACGCCGCCCCGCGCCCGCTTGACTTCATCGGTTACGGCGATGGTGGTAAAGAGCTGTGCGCATTCGGCATTGGTGATAAACTGCTTCGTCCCGTTGAGAATCCAAAAATCTCCGTCGACAACCGCGCTGGTGCGGATGTTGGCCGCATCGGAACCGGCATCCGGTTCGGTCAGGGCAAAGGCTGTGGTCCATTCTCCGCTGGCGATGCGCGGCAGGTACTTGCGCTTTTGCTCATCGGTGCCGTCGTATAGGATCCCCATGGAGCCGATGCCATTGCTGGTTCCGATGCGCGACCGGAAGCAGGCGTTGGTTCGCGTGATCTCCTCGTATATCATGACCTCTTCGATGGTCGACAGCCCCAGCCCCCCGTATTCCTTCGGAATCGGCATTCCAAAAAGACCCAATTCGCGAATCCGGTCCATGATCGGTTCTGGTATCTCATTTGCTTCTTCGACCTGCAAAGAAATGGGTTCCAATTCCTGCTCCACGAAATCTCTAATCGTTGTCCTGAAAACATTGAACTCTTCTGATATTTTGTAATCCATCACATTCATTCCTGTAAGTTATAGGGTCTTAATCAGCTTTCAAAAAATCTCCCGCGGCCAGCCGATCCGTCCGATCAAAGGCCCGGGGCGGCGGTTTCAAGACGCCACCGGAAGTGGATTCAGCTTTGGAAAAAGCCGGATAAGGGCCAGTATCAATGCAGCCAGAATCAACCCAACGATATCGGTGCTGCCCTCCGGATAGACGACCAGCAGGCCGCATAAGAACAGGATGACCCGATGCACAATGGCAAGCCTTCCGAGGCGGAAAATCCAGCCCTCCAAAGCACCGGCCATCAGTATGCTTCCGATGATACTCGTGACCATGGCTTGGATGATTTCTACAAACGAGCCCCGGAGGATCATTGCTGGATTGATAACGAAGATAAACGGCAGGATAAAGAGCAATATGCCTAACTTTACCGCGCTGAACGCAGTGGCCATGGGATTGGTGTTGGAAATGGCCGAAGCGGCGATCGCCCCCAGAGCTACGGGCGGCGTGATATAGGAAAGGTTGCCGCAGAACATTACGAACAAATGGGAAGCCATGGGATCGAAGCCGATCTTTACCAGCGCCGGCACAAGCACGACGGCCAGAAAGACATAGCAGGCCGTCACTGTCATGCCGATGCCCAGTACAAAACTGGTCAGGGCACCGAGCAGGAGCAGGAGGAACGCATTTTCGCCAGCCAGCAGCAGTAGTTCCCTGGAAAAAGAGTTGGCTACGCCAGTTGCGGAAAAGGAGCCGATAATGAGCCCGATACCAGCGAGAATCGCAGTGAGCTGTCCCAGAACACTCGCACTCTGATACAGGAAATCCAGCAATTTTTTCCGGTCCAGCCTGGTCTTCTTTCGGATCATGGCGCAGGCGAACAGAAAGAGTATCGTGTAAAAAGGCGCAATCGAGGTGATGCGATAGAGAAGCAGCAACATCGTGAGCAGGATGATGGATCCCAGAAAGAACCAGCCGTCCTTGATGACTTCGATGAACCGGGGCAGATCCGCGGCCTTGAGTCCCGAGATATTCATTTTGGCCGCGCGGAAGTCCACCTGCAGGAACATCATCAGGAAATATAGAAAGGCCGGGAAAACAACCGCACCCATGACGGCGGCATACGGGACATTCAAAAACGAAGCGATGAGAAATCCGGCCGCCCCCATGATCGGCGGGGTAATGGTGCCGCCGGTGGATGCGCAGGCCTCTACGGCTGCAGCATACCGGGGATTGTAGCCGGTTTTGATCATGGCCGGGATAGTGAGTGTACCGGTCGTGACGATATTCGAAACGACGCTGCCGCTCAAGCTGGCCATGAAGGCACTTGAAAAAACCGACACCTTGGCACTGCCGCCGCGAGTCCGTCCCAAAATGGACAGGGCCAGGTCCATGAAGAACTGGCCCCCGCCCGAGCTGACGATGGCCGCACCAAAAATGATGTAACCGATTATTTCGTTGCCCACAATCCGGGTGGCGATCCCGATGATGCTTTCCACCCCCATGGCGTGATAGCAGGCAGTCTGCGTCAGGGTAAACGGCGTTCCCCACAGGATCCCGCTCAGATACCGCCCAAACACCGGATAAAACGAGAAAACAAGGCAGATGAAGAACAGCACAGTGCCGGATGTCCTGCGGACCCCCTCCAGCGCCAGTGCCCACAGAGTGAAGCTCAAGACCAGCGGAAGCGCAGGTGCTTCGTACTCCCATCCCCTGGTGAGGATATCGTATGAATGGGTGGCGAAATAAACGTTGATCCCCACGCATACGATAAATATCACCCAATCGAACCATGGCAGGTGGCGGGCATCTTTTTGTCGGGCGGGGAATATCAGAAATGAAACGGACAGAAACGTCGATAGGATGTAGTAGTAATAGCCCGATTCGATCGGCATGAATCCGGCGATCTGCAGCTGGAAGAGCTGGTTGATGGATATCATGATGCCGATGAACGCTGTAACGACAACGACCCCAAAAGAAAAGCCTTGAATTCGCTTTTCGTTTTTTTCCTCGACGGGTTTCAGGTTCATATCATTTTACTTTTCTTTCTGGATGTTCAGTTGATTCATCCAATATTCGGCAAAAGCTTTTTCGTCCATCTTTTGGGATTCCCCCTTGGCGACGGATTCCGCCCACAGCGTTTGCAATGACTTTAAAAAGGCGATTTTTTCTTCATTCCAAGCTTGATTCTTGTCCGTCCAGAGCCCTTTGCTCTTCAGGTATTCAATCGCTCCGGCATGGAAGGGAACATCGATCGGGGTGCCGCTCGAAAGCTTCAGATCCCAAGAGGGCATGCTGGAGGCGGCATCTTTGTACAATGGATAGGTTTCATCAAGCGCCTGGGTCAAGCTGCGCACAAATTCGGAATCGGCATCCGCCCTGACTGTGACGATCGGATAACGGTATCCCATCAGCCAAACCGGCTTCTCTTTCCTTATCCCGGCACCGACGGTTTCCCGGTAAGGAAATGCGAACGGAACATACACCTGAAGGCGCTTCCAACCTTCTTTGTCATTTGGGTCCAACTGGGGAAGATAGATGCCTTTTGCCGAGCTTTCGAGTTCATACAAAATACTGGCGGTAGGAGACGCCGCGGCGGCATCCACGTTTCCCTGGATCAGGGCCTTGAGGGATTCTGAATAGCTTGGGAAATCTACCTTTTGAACATCGTTCCATGTCAAATTGGCAAATGCCAGTATCCCGGTCGCCTTGACATTTAAGGATGGATTGCCGACAACCCAGGCCAACCGTTTTCCTTTCAAATCTTTGACTTCTTTGATGCCGCTCTTTTGGGTAGTAACCATCGGCAAAGATGTGGGAATACCCAGCACCGCCCGCAGATCCTGCGGACCCCATTTAAAGGCGGCGAAATCATAGGTGCCTTGGGATGCGAAAAAGGCTTCGTTGCCCAAAAACGACACGCTCACCCGTTTGGTCACCAGGGGCATCAACCGGCCGATCGACGTGCCTGACGGCATCAGACGTACCCGGATATCGTATTTTTTCAGAAACGCATTCGCGACCGCCGACGCCTGGACATAGCCGGATGATCCAACGTCATAACAGCTCCAGATCATGTTTTCGGGGAGGTTAACCTCAGATGCCTGCGCGGACAGGCAGGGGACCAGCAGGGCCAAAAATAGCAGTATGAGGAATTTGCTGATTTTCATGTGATGTTTCCTTTTGTTCGAGGTTTGCGGCGCTCTTTGGCCTGCCTTTCCACCAGCGGCAAGGCAGGCGGACCAATCAAACGCAGACGCTATTGATGTAAGGGGAATAAAACGCTTAATTTTTAACATCCAGGTTTATGGCACGATACCCTTGCTGGACCCGATCGCAGAAGACGTCGAACCCGTTCTTCCCAACCACCGTCTTGGATGACAGGACAAATCCCATTGGATCATATGCCCGCAGGATGCGGATTTGCTCTTCCGTGGGGGGTGGCACCTCCTCCAGATTTGTAGCAACCTTGAGGTCCCATCCCACCGAATCGCGGATATCATCCACGCTATAGCCGGGGTACAGCGCACTCAGAACCATCACCTTGCTTTGCCCATCGAAGGCGAAAATGCATTTATCGGTGATCACCGCTTGCGGTCCGCCGCCAACCAGTCCTGCCTTTTTCCGCGCCCCGGGGCCGCTCAGATATCCCGGTGAGGTGATATGGTGCAGCTCCTTCACAAACTTCTTCTTCTGCAGGCGCATCATGATGACCGTTCTCCCCGCCGAGGAAGCGATATCGTTGGCGCCCCCGCTGCCGGGCAGCCGGACCTTGGGACGGGCATAAGTGTGGTCTCCGCCGAGGATGACCGTGGTGTTCAGATTCCCGTACGGGTCTATTTCGGCCCCGCCGATGATGCCCAGGGTGATGAAACCGCGCTGTTGGTCGCTGAAGACCCGCCACATGGTCTGTGCGGCCAGCGCATTGTCCGTGGTGGGATTGTCTGAAATGGTCCAGGGGAGGCGCCGGGTCCGGGCGCCGATGCCGCCGCCCTCATAAACCAGGATGGCATCGGGCGCATGGGTGGAAACGGCCAGGATGCCGGCCAGCAGCGGGATGCCGACGCCGATAAAGACCACGTCGTCGTTTCTGATCTGCTTGGAGACGATAACCGCCATCAATTCGTTGGTGTTGAAATCGGTTGAAAATGTCATGGGCTTATCCCTTTATGACGATCTCGGGAATGTGATAGTTGTCGACTTCCATTTGATGCAACCGGATCAGTCTCGCCGCGCCGACTTTTTCCTTGTAGCCGTTGAAATCCTTGACGCCGTGGATCCACTCATCCATCCAGGCCACGATGCCTTCCCGGGTTTTCGAGGCGCCGACGATCTCTCTCCGGAAAGGAATATCCATCCAGTAATAGCCGGAAACCGGGAGGGGATGGCAGCAGTAGGGCACTTCGACAACGGCCTCGACACAATACGAAGGGATCGCAGTCATATTGGGGATTTTGCGGATTTCGCTGGTCGGGATGATCTCTTCGCAGGTCAGAATGACCTTTTTGGCCGCTCGGGATATGTTGTCATCGTTGGCATACATGCCCCATATCTGCGCGTTGCCCATCTTGTCTGCACGCTGGACATGGATAAAGGCCACGTCAGGACGGGCGGCCGGAACAAAGGCCAGGGGGCCGGCGCCATAAAAATCCTCGACGACCTTGATCTTGGGATTGTGGGTGATCACGTCCGATCCCAGGAGCGACTTGATCGGCATATAGGGCACATTCATCGCCCCGGCCAAAAAGCGCATCGAGCAGGCGAAATTGGAATACTCTTCCGTTTCGAGATAATGGGGGACACCCTCTTCGATGGCCCGCCGGTAATTGAGGCCCGAGCCGACCACTCCCACCCAGATATAGGCGCATTCCACCTTTTTCAAACATCCGCCCGCGATCAATATTTCTGCAGCGTCCACAGTTGTATCGGTGATGAGAACGAGGTCCTTCTTTCTTTGTCGCACCAGTTCATACGACACTGCGGTGGGTTCACGGCCGGCCATGGCGCCGTACGTCACGGAACATCCATCCTTGACGTACTCATGGACCGCATCTTCCAAGCTCATGCGCTTGTCTTTCCTGTCCCGCATCGATCACTCTCCTCAAGTTCTGATAAAATGTTCGTTTGCCCCATCCCTTTCTTCGTCGGTGGCGACCCGGGTTGGCAAAATCACCAGAAAGGCCCGGATCAAGCCTGTGGTAGCTGCAGCCCGAAGCGGGCGACAATATTGCGCATCGTGTCGGTGGTGCCGGCCGCAATACTCAATCCCGGTGCGGACCAGTAAATGTTTTCAATGGCCGAACTGATTCGTGTCCAGCGTCTGTTTTCGTGCGAAGGATCGATTTGACTGTAGGCGCCCAGAATTTCAGTTCCGACCCGGCCGACGCGTTCCATCAATTCATCCAGATACGCCTTATCTCGGGCCGGTTCGTGAATGACATTTTTCCCGATGCTTTGCTTCCAGGCCGTTTCATATGAATTTAAGCGCAATGCGCGGATATCAACGGCCAGCCCGGCAAGACGTTGACGAATATGCGACTTTGCCATGAGCCCCTCGGCCTTGGCATAGGCAACGAGTTCTTCGAGTACCCGCCAGAGCCGGGCGCCATAGCGGATGCCGATCCCCCTCTCGAAAGACAAGGCCTTCATGATGACCCGCCATCCTTCATTTTCGGGGCCCACCAGGTTTTCGATGGGAACGGAAACATTATTAAAGAAGATTTCATTGAAATAGTGCTGACCGACCAGATTCGGGATCGGCCGTATGGTCACGCCGGGGCGTTGCATATCCACGATGATGATACTGATGCCCTGGTGTTTTTTGGGTGCCTGCGGGTTCGTGCGGCAGGCCAGCCAGCACCAGCGAGACCTATGGGCTGCGCTGGTCCAAACCTTTTGTCCGTTTATGATGTATTGATCGCCTTCGCGCAAAGCGACCGTATTCAGGCTCGCTAAATCACTTCCGGCGTCTGGTTCGCTGTAACCGGTGCACCAGACCCCATCGTCTTCTCCCGCGGCGATGGGAGGCAGGTATTTGCGTTTTTGCTCCTCGGTGCCAAACAGCATGAGTGTGGGGCCCACCCAGGATGTACCGCTCACGCCCATGCTGGTGCCGGGTATCCCCCAGTAGCCGACCTCTTCGGCAAATACGATCTGCTCCCAAAACGAGGCGCCCATGCCGCCATACTCTTTTGGCCAGGAGATGGTGAGCCATCCTTTTTTGGCCAATTTTCGGGCGGTGGCCATGCTGAGTTGCCAATGATCATCGAAATGCTCCTCGGTGAAAAACAGGCCGATGTGATCGGGCGGAAGTTCCTGCTTGACGAATTGACGGATTTCCATTCGCAATTTTTCGGCCTTCTCATCAAACCGAAAATCCATATCATATCTCCTTGTATACTGATCCCGATCTGGGCGGACTATTTTTGTTTGCCGATCAGATAGCCGGCGATGGTGTTTTTTTGAATTTCCCTTGTCCCTTCATAAAGCTCGGTGATTTTTGCATCCCTGGCAAAACGTTCAACCTCATACTCCTGCATGTATCCGTATCCGCCAAACAGCTGGATGGCTTCGTCACAAACTTCCACGGCCACCCGGGCCGCCGCCATTTTAGCCATGGAAGTCAGCTTGGGATCAATGCCTTTATGATCAAAGTTCCAGGCCGCTTTGTAGACGAGCAGACGGGCCATTTCGATCTTGGTCGCCATGTCGGCAAGTTTGTGCTGGGTCACCTGAAACTGACTGATCTTCTTCCCGAACTGCTCCCTCGAGGTGACATGGGCCAAGGCGCGGTCAAAAGCGCCTTGGGCTGTCCCCAAGGCCTGCGCGGCAATAAGAATCCGGCTTTCGTCAAAAAAGTGAAGCACATGGTAAAAGCCTTTGTTCTCTTCACCGATGAGATTTTCCAGCGGGGATCGGACATTACTGAAATTGACTTCCGCCGTGTCCATCATGCGAATACCCATTTTCATACCCACATCCGTCGTACTGACCCCCGGGCGGTCGGCTTCCACCAGGATGAGACTCATCCCCCTGTACCCGGGTGTGGCATGAGGGTCTGTCTGGCACAGGACGCTGTAGAAACCGGCCCGCGGGCCGCCATTGGTAATAAAAATCTTGCTGCCGTTGATGATCCAGGAGTCGCCTTCCTTTACGGCCGTGGTGTTGACCGAGGTAATGTCAGAGCCGTGATCCGGTTCGGTGAACGCACCGCAGGAGAGTATTTGACCTTCGGCCACCTTGGGCAGCCATTTGGATTTTTGCGCCTCGGTGCCGAAATGCAGAATGATTTCGGAGGCGAAATCGGCCAGAATCAGACAGGCGCCCACCGTGGAGTCACCGCGGCAAAGTTCCTCAGCCACCAGGATATTCTCAAAAGCACCCAGCCCCTGACCCGAGTATTGTTCTGGGAAATGAATGCCGATGAAACCGAGTTCCGCGGCCTTTTTCCACCATTTTTCTGGATATTCGTGGCGGTTTTCCATTTCTGCGATCAGGCTCTTGTCAAATTGGCCCTTGACGAAATCTCTAACCGCTTTTTGAATTTGTTTTTGTTCCCTGGTCAGTTCAAATTCCATTGATGTCTCCCATTGGCTCAATTTTGTGATGGCATTTTGGCGCTATCGGCAATGGTGCCATCGGCTTTCAATTGCTTTATTTCGGATGGTGCGAAACCAAAATCTTTTAGCACAGTGTCGGTATGTTCGCCGGGAATGGGCGGTCTGCCCTTAATTTCAGGCCGGGTACGAGAAAATCGAGGCGCTGGCGACGGCTGTAAAAGGCCGTCGGTGCAGCTGAAAGTATTTCTTTGGCGATTATGGGGATGCTCGGCGGCCTCGGTGATTGACAGCACCGGCGCGAAACAAACATCCGATCCTTCCATTATCGCGCACCACTCGTCGCGACTTTTCAATTTAAATGTTTTTTCCATCTTCTTCTTAAGTGTCGGCCATTTGCCCTGGTCCATCTGAGCATCAAAATCGGATTCGGTTAAATCGGCAAGCTGCCTTAAGCGTGCGTAGAACTCAGGCTCAATCGACCCGATGGAGATAAATTTGCCGTCTTTTGTTTCGTAGGTATCGTAAAAATGGGCGCCGCCGTCGAGCAGGTTCTGGCCCCGGATGTCGGACCACAAACCAGATGCTTGCAGGCTGCAAGTCATGGCCATCAGCGCTGCTGCACCATCAAGAATGGCAGCGTCCACCACTTGTCCCTTGCAAGATTGGCGTGCCTCAAAGAGGGCACAGACCATTCCAAAGGCCAGCAACATACCACCGGCACCGAAATCGCCAATCAGATTCAAAGGCACGACCGGCTTAGCGTCGGGTCTGCCAATGCCATGCAGTGCACCGGATAAAGCGATGTAATTGATATCGTGGCCGGCAGCTTGCGATAGGGGGCCGTCCTGTCCCCAGCCTGTCATTCGACCATAGACAAGTTTTGGGTTTCGCATCAGGCAAACATCCGGACCAAGCCCCAGATGTTCCATGACACCGGGCCGAAAACCTTCCTGAAGGGCATCGACCTTTTCAACCATCCTTAATACTACATCGATGCCCGCCTGGTTTTTCAAATTGACGATCACCGACCGGCGGTTACGGGTTAATACATCATATTGTGCGCTGATGCGTTTGAACTGCCCTTTCTTTTCGATGCGGATGACATCTGCTCCCATGTCGGAAAGCATCATGCCGCAGAAGGGGCCGGGGCCGATACCGCCGACTTCGAGAATTTTTACGCCCTGAAGGGGTCCCATGGTTCAATTCCTGTTGCTTATGCAGCGGTTATAAAAGCTTGGCCAGCTCTTTTCTTAGCACTTTGCCGAATCCTGACATGGGAAGCTTGTCCACGATAATGACTTTGCGGACTTTTTTGTAGCCAGCCACCTTGTCGTTGACAAACGCTGCGATCTCCTCTGGCGTGATAGCTGCTTCTTCCTTGAGGGTTACGAAGGCGACCGGTATTTCGCCGGCAAGGTCATCTTTTTGCCCTACAACCGCGCATTGAGATACCCCTGGGTGTTCATAAATGACCTCTTCTATCATTCTGGGGGCTATGTTGTAGCCTTTATAGATGATAATGTCTTTCTTCCTGCCGGTGATGCGGAAAAAGCCATCGGCATCCATTCTGGCGATATCGCCGGTATATAACCATCCATTCCTTAACATCTCCGCAGTTTCTTCCGGCTTGTTCAGATAGCCCAGCGCCACTTGAGGTCCGTTGTGAATGAGCTCTCCGTCGGTGTCCACAGGCATTTCCTGGGTGCCGGTTTCGGCGTCCACTATTTTGACTTCGGTAAATGGCAGAGGAACGCCGATCGAACCCCATTTGCGCGTTGCCGATCGATTGGCAAAATTCTTCGTGGATGACATCGTCGCCTCGGTCAGGGAGTACCCTTCGGTAATAATGCCGCCGATGCGTTTTTCAAACGCAGTCCCGACCGCTACCGGACAAGGCGCCCCTCCGGTGGTCCATACCCGGATCGATGAGAGGTCCTGCTCGTCGATGTCCGGTCTGGAAAGGATCATCGACATCATTTGCGGCGCCCCCCCGGCAAAGGAGATTTTCCATTTGCGAATCATCTCCAGAACTTTGTCGACCTTAAACTCCGGAAGGGGAAAGATGGTGATGGCTGCCATAACCGAGCAGTGCAAATGGGCGATAAACCCCATCATGTGCGTCCACGGCGCGGCTGCTATGGCCGAATCGATGCCATAGCGCATGGGGAATTCCCAAGCATCGGTAAGGTCTTTGCTGTGATTTTTACACACCAGAAAGCCCTCGTGGTCCATCGCGGGAAAGGTTCCGGTGTAGACGGAATAATAGAGCAGACAGCTCGAAACGGCATTGTAATGAGAGACCATGACGCCCTTGGGAACGCCTGTGGTGCCCGCCGTATAGATGATGCCTGCCAGATCCGTTTTTGGATCGATGGCGGGTTTGTCCAGGGGTGCGTCGGAAAATACGTCCATAAACGGATGAAATGAAGGTTCACTCTCAGCAGGTTCATCCCTCAAAAAAGTCGGTTTGAGATCGTTGTCGCGGTTAAAGACGATGACCTGCTGCAGTGCCGTCATGTTTCCCGTGATAATATCTTTAAACATCGCTTTGGCGTCATCCGAAACAATTGCGATGCGGCTTCCGGAGTCGGCCAGTTGATAGGTCACCTCATCTTTAGTGAGAATCGGATTACAGGCCACGTAGGTCCCCCCGGCCATCAGGACACCATACATGGCAATGAGAAATTCAGGATAATTCCTGGAAAAGATTGCTACCCGGTCGCCTTTGGCCAGTTTAAAACGATGGTTGAGGCCGGCGGCAAATCGTTTGCTTAGCGAGTATAGGTCTTTATAGGAAACAATAAAATTAGCCGGTTCATAAACAACGGCGATCGAATTCGGGTAGTACTTGGTACTGGATTCCAGCAGCCGGTAAAGGGGGACCTCCGGCAAATCGTAGTCATTCAGCGAGGAACGGATAGGTTGCGGATAAAACCGATACCAAGGCATTTGAGCGAGGGTTTTGCGATCCGTAATCTCTGCCATGTGAAAGCTTCCAATCGTTAGATTGTCATCGAATTACTACTAAAAATTTTTTTGGAGAAAGTTCCAAACCGATCGAATCTCATTATAGACCGCATGCAATTGGGTTTTTTTTGATTACGTCACACTGCTATGTTGCGGTTTTAGAAGGAATATACAGCGCGATGTCGGGCCATAGCATTACCAGGATCAAACAAAGCGCTTGCAAGATAACGAACGGAATGATCGAGCGGTAAATATCCATCATGGAGATGCCGGGCGGAACCACCGCTTTCATAATGAAAAGGTTGAAGCCGAATGGTGGCGTGATATAGGCCATCTCCATATTGATTGTGAAGAGGATGCCGAACCAGAGCGGATCGAAGCCGAGCTCACGGACCAGCGGGATAAAGATCGGGGTGGTCAGCATGATGATGCCGGCCGGATCCAATACCATGCCGAGAACAAAGAATATCAGCTGCATGCCAATCAGGATCCACCAACGATTCAATCCGAACCCCAGGATCATGTCGTTCACCAATCTAGAAATGCCGGCATAGGCAAGCAGATGGGTGAACGCAACGGCGCCAATCAGGATCCACAACACCATGGCGTTGAGCCCCATGGTGGAATATAAGGACTCTTTGAAGTTTTTTATCGTCAGTTTGCCATAGACAAGAGAGCAGATGAGCGCACCGAAGGCACCGATGCCGGCCGCTTCAGTGGGCGTTGCGGCGCCAGAGTAAATGGAGCCGAGAACCGCCATGATCAGCAGCGTCGGAAGAATCACACCCTTAATGGACTTAAACTTTTCTCTCAGCGAAAAATTTTCCTGTACTTTTGGCCCAAGCTCCGGATTTATCAAGCATCGGACCAAAGCGTAGAGGCAGAACAGCGTCATCAGCAAGATGCCCGGAACGATACCGGCCATAAAAAGTTGTCCGATCGAGACCTCGGCCATGGAGCCATAGATGATCATGATAATGCTTGGGGGTATCAAAATGCCCAATGCGCCACCTGCAGAAATACACCCGGTGGCCAACTCCTTATGATAACCCCGCTTCATCATGGAAGGCAACGCGATCAGCCCCATGCTGACGGTAGCCACGGAACTGACTCCTGCCATGGCGGCAAAAACGGCGCAAATGACGACGGTGCCAACCGCCAGCCCGCCGGGGATTTTACCAAACCACTTGTAAACCATTTCATATAGGTCATCTGCCAGACCGGAATTGCGCAGCACGTTGGCCATGAAGATAAACAGCGGGATCGCAATGAGAATGAAGCTGGTGGATTCAGCATAGGCGGTATTGGAGATCATGAGCAGACCCTTGGGGCCCCAGACATACAAGGTGCCCAAAACCGCCAATCCTCCGAGGGCAAAACCGACCGGCAAACCGAAAAGCAACAGGAGCGCGAGCGCGGGAACGATGATTATCAGTGCCAACAATTCTGTTTCCATCATTTCTCCGCCTTGTGAAGTCGAGATAGGGCCAATTTATTTTCATTCTCTTCGGTCACGAGGGTCAAGACATTGCGAGTGATTCTCGCCACAGCCTGCAACAGCATCAAACATGCACCGATGGGAATCATGGCCAGGCTGGGATACATTGGAAAGTTAATAAAGCCCATGGATTTTTCACCCTTTAGGTACGATTCGACGGCCATCTCTCCTCCCTTCCATACCAGCACGAAGCAAAATACAAGCACCAGCCACCAGGTGCACAGATCAATCGCTGCTTGTCGTTTGGTGGAAAAGCGTTGATAGAGGATATCTACCCGGACATGTTCATCCAGTAGAATGGCGTAGCCCCCGCCAAGCATGCTGATGACGCAAAGTGCGTATTGACTCAATTCACCTGACCATACGGTGGGGGCATTAAAGAGATATCGGCAGATGACTTCATAGGTCATCATCAGGACCATAAGGAAAATGACGTAGGAGCACAATGTGCCGGTCCAATAATTGATTAGGTCGATCGTTCTGCAGACATTTCGGACGAACTTGAATTTGGAAGAGGCCATTTTGGTACTCCAAAAATCTTTGGTTCATTGATTCGGGGCACCTGGCCAAGTTTTTCGCCGGTGCCCCATTTCATTGGAAAACCATATTTATTTGTCGCCTTTATCTTTTAAGTAGGTACGAACCAGATCGATGCCTTCTTTGCATTCGGGTGAATTTTTTTCAACCTCGGCCCATATCTGTTGGGCTAGGTTATCGAGTTTTTTCTGATCTTCTTCAGACAACGTTATGATATTCATTTTTTTTTCCCTTCCGAATGCGAGGGCTTCCTCGTCCCATTTGTTGCTCCATATCACCGAAAGAAGCGCAAGCTCTTGTCCGGCTCTTTCCAAAGCGAATTGAAGCTCGGGGGTGAGCGACTTATAAAAATCGTTGCTCAAAAGAAGAGAAGTTGGATTGGGACTGTGAATGCCGGGAAGGATAACAGTACTGACAACCTCATAAAGCTTGTAGGTTTCGAGGACGTAATATGGGTAGATGGCGCCATCTATGGTTTTTCTTTGTAGCGCCATATAGATCTCCGCGCCGGCCAAGGCGACCGGCGTGATTCCCATAAGATTGGCCAAAGGTGCATCGGCACTCATGGCCCTGACTTTCTTCCCCTTGAAATCATCGAGACCTTTGACATCGAAATTGGTCATAAACCCCATGGTACCGGTGAACCACGTTCCCAGCAGGTAGACATCGTGTTTTAAATAGGCTTTTTGCAGGAATTCGTTGAGTCCGTTCTCGTAGTAAATATCGTATGCCATTTCCGGTGTCTTCCAGGTGTGGGCGAGCCATTCGACTTTTAATTCCGGAACGGTACCGGTAAAGTAGATAGTGGCCGCATAGACGCCTTCGACCAACCCCTTGGAGGCGGCATTGAAGGCCTCCCCCACCTTGACCAGTTGATTGGGCCAATAGAGGTCTGTTTGGATCTGGCCGTTGCTGTACTTTTTTACTTTATCCGCGAACGTTTTCAGCATCATCCCCCCATTGCTGGTCTCTGGGTAAACGCATTGGATGCGCATCTTATGCGTTTTTGAGAGCACGGGGCCAGCGGTAAGGAGAATGCCGATGAAAAGGGACAAGGAGACAACAGCCAATAATTTAATTGATTTTGCTGACATTTTTTCCTCCTGTCGAGATAGGTGCCGATGTTGTTATTGGATAGGTGTGCATTTGTTTGCCAGAATTATGAATTTGGATGAATTCCGTGGAAATCCTAAAAAGCAACGTCTATGCCATGAGGTATAAAAGGGTTTGAGGAACGACCAAAAGGCGGATGCGATGGAAGAACTCATAGTATGTGTATCGGCTCGATAAAATGGCATAAACAGATAATGAACAACAATCAATAAATGATGTGGAGACAATAAAATCGCCCCGCAAGGAGGCCAGCTCGGTACAGAATTGGGTCGCAAGGGCAGGGTCGTAACTAAAAAATCGTTTAATTTTGGATCATTACAATGAATATCGACGTCAAAGGCATAGGCAGCTTCGGCGAGAAATAGTTGAACTTGCCGTTTTTATATGGAAAATAACGTTTCTGCACCCTTCGGTAACGATCGCCGTGAGTGTAGAAAATTATCTACTGGTCGAAAATTTTCTACAGACCAGTTTTACATGGATACCTTGTCAGGCCGATACGACCGATCGACCAAATCGCCTGCAAAACCGACATCAAACATACCCTTCTTAAATACTATAACAAACGAATGGTTACCAGGTTTTTACCCACTCCCCCTCCCCCCATGATCCATTCTTCAGAAGGGGTTGGCCGAATCGTATTGTGTGGATAGAAAACGTTTGCGCGGAGCCAGCCATGAATCGGCGCGGATATCCTCTTTTTTCATGCAGAGGAAACTAACCCGCTTGACTCATGTTTTTTATGAAATTAAAGCATCGGAGATGATTGCGACGCTGGTGTAGAAATATTGCGACAGTTCCGGCGACGCCGGTAGCGACCTCAAACACAGAATTTTCGCCAGCATCCGAAGATTAGTATCATTATTAATTTTTTTACAACGAGCTTTTTGGCCCAATCTCTTAATTGGACACTCAAAGTCGATCCCGAATCTTTTCGGCCCGTGCACGGGACACTTGCGATATGCCGTTATGGCAAGTTTGTTGCAAGCCTGATGATATCATCTCGCCATGCCAGAAGATCTAAAAGCAATTCCTGCAAGAACGTCGAGAGAACTTTGCGTCGTAAATCAAACACTGAAAGGCAAAGGAGTAATAACGAAATGGATATCAAAAAAATTTTTGTCGCAGGCTGCGGCACCATGGGAAATGGTATCGCACAGGCATGCGCGCAATGCGGATATGACGTTGCCATGTATGACATTTCTTCTGATGGGCTGAAAAGAGCGCTTGATACCATCCGTAAATCGGTCGGCCGCCTGGTCGAGAAGGCCAAGATCAGCGGTACGGTCGACAACATCCTGAGCCGGATTCAGGTCACGGAAACGGTCGATGCTGCCGCCGACGCAGATCTGGTCATCGAGGCCGTTTATGAAAAGATCGAAGTCAAAAACGAATTGTTCGGCAAATTGAATGCCGTCATAAGAGAAGATGCAATTGTGGCCTCCAACACGTCGGGACTTACCATCAGCCAGATGGCCGCTGCTACCAGACACCCCGAAAACTTTCTCGGCTTGCACTTTTTTAACCCGGTTCCCTTAATGAGAGCGGTTGAGGTGGTCAAGGGGGTTTCAACCAGCGAGGAAACATTCCAATTCGGAAAAGCGTTTGTCGAATCCATCGACAAAGAGCCGATTCTCGTCACTCGCGACATCGCCGGTTTCGTTTTGAACCGAATCAATATGCTCACCAACATGGAAGCGATGCGCCTGGTGGAAAACAACGTGGCCTCCCCGGCAGATATTGACAAGGGGGCGCGCCTTGCTTTCGGAAGAAAGATGGGCCCATTAGAAACAAGTGACCTGGTCGGGCTGGATGTGCAACTCATGGCTTATACCAATGTATACGAGGAGGAGAAGGATTTAAGATTCTATCCGCCGTCCATCCTCCGTAGAAAGGTGGCAGCCGGCCAATTGGGGAAAAAGACAGGAAAAGGCTGGTATGAATACCACCCAGATGGCAGCAGAAAACAATAGCGGCTCCAGATTTCACCTTCGACTCAGAGATAAACATAGCTATCCGTAGCGTTTGTTTGAAAGACGACCTAAATGACGAAGAGCATACGACAAAAAACCGCTTTGCTGCTGGACAAGGAAGAAAGACTTTACGGTGCAGGCGAAGAGAAAGCCGCCGCCCAAATCCATGCCAGCGGGAGACTGACCATTTCAGAGCGTATCCATTTCCTTTTTGACGAAGGAAGTTTCGTGGAGCTGGACAAGTTCGTCGCCCACCGGTGTAAAAACTTCGGCATGGAAACCAAGGAGTTGCCTGGCGATGGAGTCGTTACCGGGTATGGAAAAGTAAATGGAAGGACGGTGTACCTCTTCGCGCAAAATTTTTCGGTGATGGGCGGCTCCCTGGGTGAAATGCATGCCAACAAGATCGCAAAGTGTTTGAACAAAGCCATCATGTCCGGCTGCCCGGTGGTCGGCATGAACGATTCGGGAGGCGCGCGTATTCAAGAAGGGGTCGAAGGGCTCATTGGTTACGGGAAGATTTTCGCCGGCAATGTCGAGGCCTCGGGCGTCGTACCGCAAATCGCCGCGATCATGGGGCCTTGTGCCGGCGGCGCGGTCTATTCGCCAGCACTGATGGATTTTATCTATATGGTCGATAAAGATTATGCCCGAATGTTCATTACAGGACCCGAGGTGGTCCAATCGGTCACCGGAGAGAGTGTCTCCCCCATGGAGTTGGGGGGCGCCATGACCCACAATCGTCGGAGCGGTAATGCACATTTCGTTGCGATATCCGATGAGGATTGCCTCCGTCAGATCAAACAGCTCCTCGGCTATTTACCGTCCAATAATAAGGAGAGGCCGCCGAAGACGAATTGCATCGATCCTCCCGACCGCAGGGAAGAAGGGCTGAACACCATTGTTCCGGATCAGAATAACAAGCCCTACGACATGAAAGCGCTGATTCGCATGGTGGTGGATAGTGGCGAGATGTATGAGGTCCACTCCCATTTCGCCATCAACATGGTTACCTGCTTTGCCCGAATGAACGGCGAAACTGTCGGGATCATCGCCAATCAGCCGATGTACCTGGCCGGTTGCCTGGATATCGATGCTTCGGATAAAGCCGCGCGCTTTATCCGGTTTTGCGACTGCTTCAACATCCCGCTGCTCACATTTGTCGATGTCCCCGGATACCTGCCGGGAACAGAGCAGGAGTTTGGCGGTATCATCCGCCATGGCGCCAAGCTGTTGTATGCCTACCCTGAAGCTACCGTTCCCAAAATTACCATCGTCATTCGAAAAGCCTATGGCGGTGCCTACATCGGCATGTGCTCGGGTAAGGGAGGGCCGGATATGGTCATTGCCTGGCCCAGTGCCGAAATTGCCGTGATGGGGGCCGACGGGGCCGCCAAGATCATTTTTCGGAAGAAATCCGGCGAAAACAGAGCCAAGCTCGTGCAAGAGTATAAGGATAAATTTGCTTCACCATATCCTGCTGCGGAACGGGGGTATGTGGATCGAATTATTGTGCCGGACCAGACCCGGCCCGCCATTATCGGCGCATTGGAAATGCTGAAGCACAAAGAAGTTTCGTCCCCCAAAAGAAAACATGGAAACATGCCGATGTAGGCATTTTCCGCAACTATCAGTAATCGAGGTCGAATCGTGAACGAAACGAGCGTGAAGACAAAGGACAAACCCTGGTTGATGCGTACCTATTCCGGATACGCCAGCGCCAAAGAATCGAACCGACTATACCGGTCGAACCTGTCAAAGGGGCAAACCGGGCTGAGCATCGCCTTCGATCTACCGACCCAGACCGGATACGACTCGGATAATTTGTTTGCGAAGGGCGAAGTGGGCAAACTTGGGGTGCCCATGCGTACGATCGAAGATATGGAGTGGTTGTTCGATGAAATCCCCATCGAAAAAATGAATACCTCCATGACCATCAATGCCCCGGCCGCTTGGATTTTCGCGTTGTATCTGACGGCCGCTTCCCGGCAGAACGCGGATTTGACGCAGTTGCGTGGGACCATCCAAAATGACATCCTAAAAGAGTATTTGAGTCGGGGAACCTACATTTTCCCGCCGGCGGTTTCCATGCGCCTGACCGCCGAGGTGATCAGCTACGCGGTTCAGAACGTCCCCAAGTGGAACCCCATCAATATCTGCTCCTACCATCTGCAAGAGAGCGGTGCGACGCCGGTGCAGGAGTTGGCTTTTTCTCTGGCCAATGCCATTGCCGTCCTGGATGAGGTCAAAAAGCTGGGGCAGGTGCCGGAAGCGAAATTCCCCAGTGTCGTTGGCCGCATATCATTTTTTCTGAATGCAGGCATCCGCTTTGTAGAGGAGATGTGCAAAGTGCGGGTCTTTGAAAAAATGTGGGATCGCATCTGCCTCGATCGCTACGGGGTGCAGGACCCGAAGCTCAGACGTTTCAGATACGGGATACAAGTCAACAGTTTGGGCCTTACCGATCGTCAGCCGGAAAACAATATCGCCAGAATTATATATGAAATGTTGGGCGTGGTGCTGAC
>Ga0209164_1000980_pt1 | contig 45313 bp, 40 predicted proteins | sample MTBNYHSulfiMetaG_FD_187458 | JGI IMG/M metagenome (GOLD analysis project Ga0209164, IMG submission 187458) | Enrichment culture microbial communities from rom New York Harbor, USA that are MTBE-degrading - MTBE-NYH (New York Harbor Sulfidogenic)... | ecosystem: Environmental > Aquatic > Marine >... | reverse complement strand
CGTCAATTTGAGGCTCAAGGGTCCTGCAATCTATTGGAATGTCGGAAACGCCGAGGCGATGCTAACGCTACGGTCTTACTTCAAGGTAGGTCGCTGGAACATGTTGAAAAGTCAAGCTACTCCTACACTTGATGCACTCATTTAGAACCTACTTTTTACAGATGCGCTCCATTTTTGGAGGTCAATCTGTTCGAGAAAAAGCGCTTGGTCGAGATCTTTTTTGAGAGGCCGCGTAAAATCTACGGCAAGCGAGAAGCTCCCCCTAAGCAGTTGACATTGTTTGACTATTGAGATCGTCATATTTACGAGCAAAGAGAAAAAAGGGCTAATTTTACTTCTTAGATTTTTAAAGCAAATTTGCAAGTTGAAAAGCAAGTAAACTCATAACATATTGATATCATTACAAAGTAAACCGGCCAATAGTGCTGTCAAGGTTTTATCCACTGAATATTGACACGAAGATGCCAACCGTTCATCTGGGCGGCAGCGAAACATCAAGTCTTACCTTTGTTCAGAAAGTCGTTCATCTGTTCGACGAATGCCGATGTGCCGTCAATGACGCTCATGACCTGATCCGGGTCAAACTGAACCAATGGCCGGTAATCCGCCTTGTGGCGATTGTCGAAAAGCCAGTCATAATGTTTCCCCCAGACCGCTTTCATTCTTTGGGGCAGAATGAAATCCCTGTGAAGTATTGAACGGACTTCTTTGTGTTTCTTGAATTTCCTGCCCTCTTCGATGAGAACTGCCGAAAAAGCGTGAAAGCAGGCGCCGTAGGCATCTCTGACAGCGTTCTGACACCTTTCAGAATCAGGCTTCGTGAGCCACTGGAGCTCCCAGCTCGCTTTAATAAACAGCACCCATTCGATCTGCTCCTGCGGCAGATCGGTTTGTCAGGCGGCCAGCGATAGGAGTCCTTTTTTGATCTCCAGGTACAGGACATTGATTTCTTCCTGGAGATCGATGGTGAGTTTCAGGGCCGTGACGATGCGGCAGTAGGTACGGATGTCGTCCAGTTCCAGACGCCGCTCCCTCCGATCTTTGAGCCATTTCTCGCAGACCTGATACCCGCCGATGCGATAGGTCCATACGGCCTCGGGCACGGGGGCGAAATGCTGGGTCGCATTGATGTCCACCCGCTGCTCGGTCGGATCGTATCGCAGCCCCTCCGTTTTTCCCTTGCCGACACGGTAATTCCCTTCGCCTTCAAACCGGCATGCGGGCGGGTTCAGTTCAGGCGATGTGAGCAGATGCAGCCCTGTCAGCCGCTCCCCCAGTTGCGCCATCTTTAAAAAGAGCTCCCTGTCGCTCCTAAACGGAATGCGCGGGAAGTCCATGCGCAGAAACTCGGCATATTTCTCCCGGTATGCAGGGGCATAGAGGATGGCATAGACGTAGTGGAAGATCTCCTCCGGCGAAGGCTGGTCGCCATAGGCCTCGGTCAGTGCAGCGACCATTTTTGGGTTTAGGTTAGGCTGTCGTTCGGCAGGTTCGAGATGGGCGAACAGGTTGCCGCGGCCCGTAGTGGAGTAGAGGTAGAGGGGAAACACATTGTTTCCCCCTCTTCGATAGAGGTTAAATTCAGTCATTTGATTGGTAACAAACGTAATATCCCAGTCAGGAGAACCGATAACCTGTCCGGCTCTGCCTACTGCTATGGCCATGTTATTGCCCGCCACCATGTGGCGGGTCACTTCTGGCCGGGGCATACAAATAAATCCCCGTGAGCGGCCCGTGTAGTAAGTATAGCGTACATCGAAAGGACGATAGAGAACCGGGACAACCTTTTCCCTTGTCGGTCCTGAATCCAACAGGTCTTTCTGAGCAAAATCCACCTTCCAGTCCCGGGCGTCTTTCCCAAGACCGTGTGCCTCCCGTGCCAGTTCAGGCTCCATCTGCGAGAAAAGCCTTACCCGCTGCCAAATATCTTCGGCCGTCCAGCCGATGGTCAGTTTATCGCGTGCGGTGACAATACCCACGCTGTTGATGGGAAATATGTCCGGAACGGATGGGAAGGACTGATAGACAGCTTCCAGGGCGTTGTCTCTTGGCACAAACAGATAGGAAGGGGATGTGGGCGTCAGCTCTGTCCATTCCGTATCCTCAAGACCGTGGCCATCCAACCACGCATACTTGGCCTCCCTCAATCCCCAGAGCTGGGCGTGATACACAACGGCATCTGATTTTTTCTTGCCACCTTGTTTCACAAAAAAGGCGATGGCCACCCCCTGGCGAATGTCGAAGACATTCTGGTCGGAGCTGCCGTCCGGGCAAGTCTCCTTCTTCAGCGAATTGCCATGAAGATCGAGGAGGTAGACGGCATCGAAGGTGTGAATGAGGCTTTGGCGCATGCCTCGAAAGGTGGGGTTGTCCAGATACCCGTGATTGGTGATCATCCCTACCACGCCGCGCCCGGCCTGTTGGATCTTCCATTGGGCAAAGCGGAGGAATTTGACATAATCGTCCTGGAGCCATTTGGGGTTCTTCTCTCCCAAGGGTTTGCCGTCCACCTGTTTGTAGTCTTCAATCAGCCCTCTTATCCATGCGCCCGTGTTGCTGGAATGGCCCGAATAGGGCGGATTGCCGAGGATCACCAGAATAGCCGTCTCCTTCTTGACCTTTCCCGCCAGCCGCGATTCCTCGGCAAGGGAAGAGAAGCCGGGGAGCCTGCTGGTCTCCAGCTCCTCGGTGTCGAGGGTATTGGTGAGGTAGAAGCAGATGCGCTCGTCATCGGCGAGGCGGTGGCCGAGTTCTTCGAGAAAGAAACCCATCTTGAGATGCCCGACCGCATAGGGGGCCATCATGAGTTCGAAGGCATAGAAGTTTTTGAGGATGTGCCGGCGGATGAATTCATCCCGGGCGCCTGCCCCGTATTTCGAGTCAAATTCAGCGACAGACTCCTGAGCGGTTATTGCTCGCCTTGGACAGGAATTCTTGAAACACCTCTCCGTATATGTCCCACACCTTTACGAACAGGGCCGCTACAATGGGGCCTATCACAAAGCCCATCAGGCCAAAGAGGGCGATCCCCCCTAACGCGCTGAGGAAGATCATCAGGTCGTGCATCTGGGTGTCCTTGCCGACGAGGCGGGGCCGCAGCACGTTGTCGAGACTTCCCACCACCAGGCCGCAAAACAGGGCCAATCCCTCTCCCTTGATATAAATGCCCCCCAGGGCCATGATGATGCTGGCCGTCAGCCAGACCAGGGCCAAGGCGACGGCCAGACCATGCGCCCTTCTTTAACATAACGATAGACCCCGCTGAGGATGGGCAAAGGGGGGGCCCGTTGATCATCCTCAGATTTGTCATCCCCGGGCCTATTGTAGATGCAGGATATGGTCTGATTGCGTGTCCCGGGTAAGCGACAGCGGTGGCGCGGCCTGGTCTTCTTGTCCCAAAGGCCCGGATGCCTGACAATCTTTTTGATGACTTCCTCATCGTCCATAACACCGATGATTTTCATTCGACCCTGACATTCGGGACACGTCAAGGGTTTCCATCCAATCGCATCCTTCAACGAACCTGATCTATTCAGTCAAATCATCACGTGTTCCATCACGCGCCCCGGTCATCCAAAATAGAGTGCCTACCTCATGGTCGTAATGTTGGAACCATGCCCGATTATCTTCGACCATTGGCATTCATGGGTATTTTGGGTTGTTACAGGTTGTCTCATAGACAAATTATCAATTACTTTTTTAATGGTTGACAAGTTATTATATAGAATCCTAATATCGGTCTCGAAAATCACACCGCGTGCATCCATACACCATTAGGCTCAGACCCCTACAATCCATAGATCGAAGAAAGGAAAAGATGATGGCGATAGGGATAGATCGGATGTGTAAGCAAAGGTCATTTAAGCGAATAATTGGGTCTTTTTTCCCGACGGCTTTTCTGCTCTGCCTGGTATTTCCCCTTCTTGCGCTCTCGCAGACCCCCGATGCCGAGAAAACTGGAGTCTACACCCTGGGCGAGGTCGTTGTCTCGGCCCAGAAGGAAGGTGTTGAAACAGTGGGGACGTTCCGTGAAGTTACAGCGGAGGATATCCGGAATAAGGACGCCAGGAACCTGGCCGAGGCCCTTGAACTGTTGCCGGGCGTGGAGGTCAGGACCGGGGCCGAAGGGACCCCCCGGATTGATCTGCGCGGCTTTCGTTCCAGACACGTCCTTCTGTTGCTGGACGGCATCCCCCTGAACTCCACCTTCGATGGGCAGTTTGATCCTTCGATCATACCGACGGAAAACATCGCCAAGATTAAAGTCAGTTATGGCACCAGCTCGGTGCTCTACGGACAGGGGGCCCTTGCCGGTGTCATCAATATCATCACCAAAAAGGGAAAAGAGGGGTTTCAAGGCATGGCGTCGGGAGAGGCAGGCGAGGGTCTGGAGCGTCTCGGCCGGATGACCTTCTCAGGTGCAAAGGGAAATGTCGATTTCTTCCTGAGCGGAAGCATGGCCGCACAAAGGGGGTTTCGTCTGTCGGACAATTTCGATGCCACTCCCCTGGAAGATGGGGACCTGAGGGAAAACAGCGACGCCAGGAGAAATAACCTTTTTGGGAATATCGGATATTCACCCACAAAAGACTGGGATATCGGTCTGGTGGCGAGCTATACCAAGGGAAACTACGGCGTTCCCGCCAGCACCCGGCAGACCACCAAGACAGACCCGGATCCCTTTGCCAGCAACCCGAAATACGAACGTGTCAATGACCTGGAGGGTTTCTCCGCACAGCTTTCGACAAGCTATGATCTGCCCGGCCCGGCCGATATCCGGGGATGGGTCTATTTCAACAGCCTGGACGAGGAGAGAACCCGGTATGACAACAGCAACTATGATTCCATGAACAGCAAGGGAAGCTATTTTGAAGACGGCAAGTCAAAGGTCTGGGGAGGCGCCTTGCAGGGGAGCTACGATCTGAAATCATTCGGTTTCTTTACCATCGGGCTGGATGCCCAGCGCCAGGACTACAGATCCAGCGGAAAAGTGAGGGATCTGCAGATAGGAAAAAATTATGAATTCAGATACTTTGATGATAAATCGAACCTCGACGTATACGACGCCTCCATTGAATACGAGGTGTCTCCGTTTCAGAATTTCGGGGTGGTCTTAGGATACAGCCACCACTGGCTCAACAAGCAGGAAGGCTCAAATGACAATGACAACAGTTATCTGGCAGGGGTCCATTACGATGTCCTGAAAGACACCCGGCTCAAGGGATCATTTGCACGAAAGATCCGATTTCCCACCATCCGGCAGCTCTACGAAATGGAATATGGCAATCCCGATCTCGAGACAGAGAAATCCTACAACTATGAGCTGGGAATAGAGCAGGGCCTTCCGCTGAACAGCCGGGTGAGTCTGACATGTTTCCGGTCAGACGTGAAGAATTACATTGAAAAGCTCTTCAATGACGTACCCTATGAGAATAATGACGAATACCGTTTTCAGGGCATTGAATTAACGGCCGAAACCAAATTTATGACGAACCTGATGTTGAGAGCCGGATATACCTTTCTCGACACCCAGGACAAGTCCCCGGGCACAGAGAAAGACGAGCTCCAATACCGGCCCAAACACAAGTTTACCATTGAAGGAAAGTACACCTTTGTCTGCGGCTTTTCAGCATACATGAATGTCATCTATGTAGCCGACCAGGTCTATTATTCCAGGGATGCCCCGCTTGAGAAGAGGGACCTCAACAACTATGCCCTGGTGAACGTCAAATTTGATCAAACGCTGTTGAACGGCCTGTTGGATGTCTTTGTAGGGGCCGACAATCTTTTTGACAAGGATTATGAGGAGAGCTACGGGTTCCCCATGGCCGGTCGAACGGTCTATGGAGGGGTCGAGGTTCATTTTTAGGAGATAATGGATGCGCGTTTTTATAGGTTTTGATGATACGGACGTGATAGGCGCTGATCGCGGCACCGGCAAACTGGCGCGGTGGTTTGAAAGGGAGCTCCCGGAGGGATGCAGCTTGTGGGGCGTGGTGCGCCAGCAGCTTCTCGTCCATGACGGAATACCTTATACCTCCCACAACAGTTCCGCATGCGTGGTTGTCGACATGGCCGATAGATCGCTTCTGGAGCGGCTCACAGCCAGGGCGATCGAGCATGTGGAGCGATATTCTTTTGAGGGAAGCGATCCTGGGGTATGCGTGGCCTGCGAAGGCCATTTGACGCTGCCGGAATTGACGGACTTCGGTCGCAGTTGCACCAGACGGGTCGTCACCCAGAAGGAGGCCCTGCGGGCGGCGTCAGGGGTGCATCTTTCCGGGCATGGAGGAACGGATGACGGGATTATCGGGGCGACTGCCGCGGTGGGACTCACCGCCTCCGGCTGGAGCGGCCGCCTGATAGAATTTAACGGGCTTCGCAACTTCCCCGATGTCGTGCCCGTAGCCGATCTGGAGCGCTCGGATATCCTGGTGGTCTCCCTTGACAGAAACGCCCAGGTCCCGGCCCCGGAAGACCTGGTCCATACAAAGGGATGGCTTCGGCCAAGACTCTGGGGCAACAGGGCCGTTGTCAGCGTCAAGGCTATTGCCAGTGGCATCTGGGAGTCGTTGGGAGAGAAACGAAAGAAAACAGACCCTAAACAGGAAAATGTCATAAGGGATCAAGTGCTGGTCAGGTATCCGACCGTTTCACTTGGCGAAACTGCTCTATGAACTGCCTGAGATTTTCCGCATGACGCTCCATGTAGTGGGTCCATAGGACCAAAACCTCTTTCCCTTCGGGTGTTATATGATACACCCGTTTGGCCGGACCGGTTCCCTCGGTCTGCCATTCGGAAGCTACCAACCCCTCTTCCTCCATCTGGCGCAAGTGGCGGTAGATCATGCCGGGCGGCGCATGCCCCTCCACGAATCCGAACCGCTGAATCTCCTGAATGAGCTCATATCCATAAGAGGGTTTCATGTAAAGCCCCAACAGGATGGAAGGCTGAATATAGCGTTCCTGTTTCCCGTGGGAGACCCGAAAGGGCCTTTTCTCTGAAAGACCTATTTTTTTTGTTGACATATGTTCTTCAAGGATATAGGTTCAAAAAAAATAAATCTACCGTTGATCATGTTTTCATACAAAGCGTCACAACGAGAAAGGAGGCGGCCATGAGCGGCAAAATCTTTGTCCGTGAAAGACGGAAAATTGAACAGGGTGAAAAAAAGCCCCGTTTCAGGGTGTTGGGGGTCAGCGGCATTGACCTCAAGATTTATGTGAAGCATATGCGCAACAAAGAATTGGCCCAGTTGGCCGAGGCTACCGGTGCCGAGATTGTCTATTTGAAGGCCGGGAAAGAAAAAGAGGGCGAAGGGGCAGCGGCCTGAAAAAATCGCGCATGAGTGGATGTGAGATCGGGAGGGATCGGCGCATGTCAGTGCCGCTCCACCCGTCTGACATCCAATGCAGGAATCCCTTCGTGATCAACATCTCAAATCCACTCCCCAATCCTACCGGACCACCACTTCACCATACACCATGGACGCCACGGCTGCACGGAATTGAAACAAGGGCCGTGCAGCCACACCACGAAATTTCCTTTAACTCCAACATGAAATGAATTACAATCTATAAGGATACGGGCTCGGGCCGGTCACCCTTTGGCCGGAGCCCCATGATCAGCCATGGGGTCGCATGAGCTTGAATGCCCGCCGCAGGGAAGAGCCCATCACGGTTCTATCGGGATACTGTTCAACTATGCGTCATCCCCACAGAAATCCTTTTTCCAATATTTGGGATCATATGCGCAAAGGCAACGACGTGTCAAGCATGAAGCACCTGGATCCGAAGACAGGCTTATGAGGATGCAACCTGTCTTGGAGGTCAAAGCCTACGGCTATTATTATCCGGGGGCAGAGGAGCCTGCCCTGGAGGGCGTATCGCTCGCCATGGGCCTGGGCGAATGCGTCTGCCTGAACGGCCCTTCCGGTTCAGGGAAAACCACCCTCCTTTTGGCAGTCAAGGGCCTTCTGAAGGGAGGACGTGTTTCAGGTTCCATACAGATAGCAGGTCCGGGGCCAGGCTCGTCCCGCGGCATGGTGTTTCAAAATGCCGAGACCCAGATCCTCTGTACCACAGTGGAGGATGAGGCCGCCTTTGGTCCTGAAAACCAGGGCCGTGCCTCAGCGGATATCCAACGGAGCGTGAAGGATAGCCTGGAGCTGGTGGGCCTCTCCGGATTTGAAACGCGAAATGTGGAACACCTCTCAGCCGGTGAGAAGCACCGTCTTGCCGTCGCTTCCGTTCTCTCCATGTCGCCCAGGTTTCTCCTCCTGGACGAACCGACCGCCCAGTTGGACCCGTCCGGAAAGGAGAGACTGGTCAGGATATTGAAGAGGTTGAAAAATAAGGGGCATACCCTGCTGATCGCAGATCACGACCTGGCCCCCTTTTGCGAACTGGCCGACCGGTTTGTCCTCATGGAACGGGGCCGCCTACGGGAGACCCTTAATGAAATGCCTCCCATGGTACCGGTGTCGCCCCCGGGTCAAAGCCGCAACGACAGATCTTCCGCACTCGGGGCCGAACCTTTGTTGATCCACGTAAAAGACCTCCACCTAGCCGGGGCCGACGGCCATCCGCTGTTTCGCGGTCTTGACCTGAAGATCCGCCAAGGCGCCCTCGTGCATGTCTTGGGGGAGAACGGTGCGGGAAAATCGACCCTGTTACAATCAATAGCCGGGCTGACACAGGCTGATTCAGGGACGATTCACATCTCCGGCATCACGAAACTAAGGCCTGAAGCCCTACTGGGAAAGGTGGGATTCATGTTCCAGAATCCGGAACGTCAACTCTTTGAAGAGACGGTTTACGCGGAGGTGGGATTTTCAGTCAAGCGGCTGGGGCTTCCCCCCCGTGTCGTTCATGAACGCGTCCTGGAGGCCCTTTCCCTCTGTGAGGCGGACCATTTGAGGGCCCGGCCCCCCCTTACCTTGAGTTTCGGGGAGCAGCACCGCGTTGCAATGGCATCGGCCGTTGCTCCGCAACCCGCCGTCCTGTTGTTGGATGAACCCTTTGCCGGGCTTGACTTCGGACAGCGCGGGCGTATTTTAAAGATATTGTCACGGCTCAGAAAGGAGCGCCATACCACGATCCTGATCGCATCCCATGAATATCTGCCGGATGGGGGCTGGGCAGACCAGACGCTGAGGTTGAAGGATGGAAAAATTGGCGCCCTCTGAACGCAAAAAAGGCAGGCCGAAGGGAGGATATGCCTTCCAGTATTGCGCAAACGACTCCCCTGTACACCGGTTGGGGGCGGGCTGGAAACTGGCGCTGTGCGGGGCGCTGGGGGCGCTGGCCGTCGCAGCGAGAGTCCCATGGGCCTTGAGCGCCCTGTTGGCGGTCAATCTGGCGTACTACTTCGCTGCGGGTTTGGGCCTCAGGGACTTCTGGCGGGACATCCGCATCTTTCTGATCCAGACGGCGATTATCGTCATCCTCTATGTGGTGAAATACGGCCCGACAGAAGGACTCTGGCCGGGGATTCGAACCGGCGTCCAGATCCTCCTCTTGTTCTTGCCGGGGGTGGTGTTTGTTCGGACTACCCAGGGATCTCAGATGATGCGAAGCCTGAAGCGGATCCTGCCGGAATGGCTTTCATTTGTCCTCTTCACCAGTTTTCGCTTTCTTCCGTTCTTTGCCCGCGAATTCCGCGAAATCGCCATGGCCCAGCGGCTTAGAGGGGCGCCCATCGCCCCGCGCCAGGTATGGAAACCGAAACATTGGAAAGACCTCTTTAACTGTCTCATGATTCCACTGATGGTCAGAGCGCTCAAGACCGCCAAGGAAGCAGCCCTCTCCGCTGAAGCGAGGGGTTTTGGAGAACGCCATTGATGCCCATTAAAAAGCAATTCACCCTTCAGGAGGCCATCTGTCTCGGCTTCTGCGCCAGTTTTATCGTCATCACCCGTGCGGGGCTGCGCCTTCATTTGAATATTCCGGGCCACGCCATGTTCTTCACCATATTTTTCCTCATTCTTGCCAGGGGGTGTGTTCCCAGGATGGGCGCCGCCACCCTGGCGGGGCTGGTGGCAGGATTGCTGTCCATGCTCCTGGGAATGGGAAAAGGGGGACCTCTGATCCTCCTCAAGTTCGTCGTGCCCGGGCTGATTGTCGATTTAGGGGGGATCCTCTACGCAGGGTTTCCGGGGAGCTATCTGGCCTGCGCCATCATCGGGGCCAGCGCCTCGGCAAGCCGTTTCCTGACCATTGTCGTTGTGGAATGGGTGATTGGGATGGACTGGTCCCTGATCCTTCAGCATGCGGCCTTCTCGTCGGCCTTCGGTGTTCTATTCGGCGCCGCGGGTTCACTGATGGCCCCGCCGGTCGTCCGCAGACTGAAGGGAAGCGGGCTCATTTCCAGCGAACCGTGAGCGGGCACGCCGGTTTTGGATGGTGAACGCGTGAGCCTGGTCAAAAAGCAGAATAGATCTGCCCTGTAGCTTCTGACGTTTCTGATCCCCCGGCTTTGAAGCCAGCATGACTCTGAAAATCACGGGGGCTCTTAGGCCTTCGCCTCGATATGGATGCGGCCTACATTCACGACCCCCTTCAACTCGACAACATTACCTTTGGCCCGGCCGATGATGTTGACGGCGCTTGCCGGTATGATTTTACCGGCCCTGCTCATGGGGGTCGGCCCGAAAAAGATGCAGAAGGCCCGTCCAGTGGGCCGTATCCCAGATTACCCAAGACGACCTCCTCTCGGGCGCTCTCGTCCAGTTCCGCCACCACGGGGATTTCGAAATAGATCTCGTCCCCCCAGGTGTTGAAAGGGAGACCCAGAGGCAGGGCCGCCGCCACCTTCCCGGCCGCCGGGGTATCGTTCAACTGCGCATCCAGGATCACATTGCCCACGGTAATTTGAATATCCATAGAGGGTCAGCTCCTATTCTATGTATTTGTAAGGCATCAACATCGTAAGAGTGTCACGCATCGTGGAAGCAGATCAGGGAACGCTTATCGTAGCCCTATCGTTTCCGGGGATAAGTTTCACCTGACCGCAGATGCCATCAAAAGGTACGATTCAGACAATCCGCCCGGTATGAAGCCCCACCCCCTTGATTTCTTCAAAAAATAGCCGATTGCATAAGAATCTCTTCCCGGTCGAGAAGGTCTCTTGTGCATCATTTGGCTTCTGCCCTACCCCCCAGCCTCTTTATGACCTCCTTCATGAACGCAGGGAGATTGTCCGGCTTTCGGCTGGTTTGACATTTACGGGAATCAATGGAAGTTCCTCCTGATGTGAACCGTTCAAAGTCACAAAGGCGGAACTTTCATGAACGATGAATCCAGTCTAAGCCACACTATATGGGGATGTGAATACCACTATTCCCACATTCATAAAATGAGCCACGGATTTGCGGCCTGCGGGTAAGAGCCCCCCAATAGCCTTTTTCACATGCCTAACGTGCTGCCCAGTGTCTAACTTCGAAATTCAGTTTTCGTTACGGCCGGCCAGCCGCCTTGGGTGTTGTCATTTCAGACCATTTACAAAATCAGCCATGGCCCTGTTGAACTTGTTTGGCTGTTCATAGAATAGAAGGTGCCCCGCATCTTCAAAGGGAACAAAGGTGGAGTTGGGTATCTGCGCTGCAATAGCTCCTCCCATGTGTATTCCCCTCTTGAAGATGGGGGAGTCGGCGGCAAAAAGAATCACGGGGATGTCGATGGAAGACAACACCTTCGTGTAATCACTCATGATGTAATCGGAATAGGCGGCAACAGCAATCCACGGTGGGGTCTTGGTTAATTCTGCTGGCATCCAGTCCAGATCAGATGCTGAAGCCCTCGAATCTTTAAACATGTTTTTCGTGAATGCAGTCGCAAATGCCGGAGGGTCGGCCGCGTATGTCCTGAGCAGGTCATTCATGGCGCTGGCATTGTAATTTCTCAAGCTGTGGCTGTTCCAGTCAGCATCACTGAAGGGAAACGGGTCGGCGTCAACGAGGCACAGACTCTTCAGCCGGCAGTCATTCCCATACTGCTGGTAATAAGACAACACCACGGGCCCGCCCAAAGACCAGCCCGCAAGCACCACATCCCTGAGCCCCAACCCTTCGATCACCTCCCTGATATCGCGTGCGTATTGATCTATGGTATGGCCACTTAATATCTTGGAAGAATTGCCATGCCCGCGCAGATCAATGGCAATGACACGAAAACCCTTGGATAGCTCAGAGATATTTTTCTGCCAGAACTTCGAAGAGCATGTCCAGCCGTGCACGAACACGATGGGCTGCCCGCTCCCCTGGTCCTCGTAGTAGATCTTGGCAGCGTCCCTCATCTCGAAATAGGCCCCATGAGCAACGCCGATAAGGCCCGGAACCGTCGTCATCCCCAACAGAAGCATCATTTTCATCATCCTTTTGACCCTCCATGTCCGCTCCTATGAACCGTTGGACAGTCCCTCGTTGTTACCGTGAAAATACGCCGCGAAACTGCCGAATGCGTTAGGAAGACCACAGACTCCTCAATCTATTCCATCGGGAGTATCCTCACCGGAACAGAGGCCTCTTTTTTGAATCGCTCGGCGTCTGCCATGGATCCTATTCCCCTGCCCACGTGCATGGGAATGGCCAGCTTTGGGTGAATCTGATCAGCCACGGCGGCGGCCTCCTCCGCAGTCATCACGTAAATTCCGCTTACGGGCAACAGGGCGATGTCGGCCTTGATCGAGGCCATTTCAGGGATCGGGTCCGAATCGCCGGCATGATAGAGGGTAACGCCTGAAACCGTGAGGAGGTACCCTGCATAACCCGCCTCTCTTGGGTGAAACAAGACCCCCGGGCTTCGGAACTTGTTCACATTGTACGCGGGGATGACCGTTACCGGGATCCCTTCAACCATGAGGCTCTCGCCGGGTTTCACTACCGTGACCGGAGGGGGGAGCTTTGCGGCGGCCGCCGCCACGGTGACCACTTTGGTATGCTTGCCCCGTATCTTGGCCACATCCTCAGGAGAACAGTGGTCCCGGTGATCGTGGGTAATCAGGATGACATCCGCCTGCTGACCGCCTGAGATCTGCCAGGGATCGACGTAAATGACCCGATCGCCCGCTTCTATTCGAAAGGCATCGTGTCCCAGCCAGTGGATCTTGCGTGCCACATCTTCAATATTGCCATCATTTTCAGCGGCCAATGCAACCGGCGCACGCCCCATCAGAAAGACAAGGGCGGCTGCCATCCATAGGGCCATGAAGGTTCTTGCCATCAGCATCATTCATCCTCCTTTTTTAGCTTCTTCAGCTTCAGATTCACCTCCGCAGACCGAAAGGAAATCCTTCTGCATTAGGATCCCAAAATCGGCAATGACCCATCTCTCTCCCCCTCCTTGCCTCCCCTTTAAGCACCAACATCATCTTGGGAAACTTAAAAGCCTTAGATCGTGCCCTTGCTTCACTCGTGGCCTTTTGGATTGCAACCAAATTGCAACAAACCAATAACACGCTGCAATCCGATTAAACAATGACCTTCTACCAAATTCAATTGGTTAGCGGCTACCCCTCCAATTTGGATTTGGAGCGATCGCCTTAATTTGATTAGCGGTTGCAATTCGGCTTCTGTGCGCCCGGAAACCAACGCGCAGCCCGGGTAAGCCCATGACTATGGATCCTTCCGTCTCTGACGAGTTCCCTTAAAAAGACCTGGATCTGGCCCCGTGAGTGGTTTGGCAAGACATCGAGGAACTCTTTCATGACAGAGCCAACAGATTTGTTTTCATTGACGTGTTTTAGCAAAAGAGACTTGTTTGTCTCTCTGTCTAAACCTGCTTTTCCAGTGTAAACACCCTTACGTACCATCACGGCGTAGTAGCGTCTCGAAAGAATATAGCGGACGCCCTGGCCTCGGCTCATTCGTTCTAAGACGCCTGATTCAACGAGGCAGGACAACCTTGCTTTCAGTGGGTCGTCTACCGGCAGGCCGCGGTGCACCCGGTCCAGGATCAGCAAATCTTGCGTGGAAAAGGAAAGTTGAAATTCCTGGCCGATTTTTTCCAAGAACAGCACAAAAGCCGGGTCCTGCACCTGACCTTGGAGCACAAGGTCCACCTGGTAACGGTCGGTTCCCGTGAAATCCGGCGGCAGTTTGCCTCGTCGAATGGCGCTCCAACTACCCAAAATGCCTTATCAATATACATAAGAGCACAAGTTCGCTACGTCCCCCATTCTCCATTCTCCTTGGATTGCGGTAGGAGAGAGTCCGCAGGGATGGCGGAAAGGGAGAGTCTTGCCCGGTTACTTCCCTACCAGTCCGTTCGGATATGAGGGGCCATGGCCTTTTCGAACTCGGCGTCGGAGAGGGTCATGATCCGTTGATGAAGGTGCCGGAAGTGTATCAACAGATCCAGGGCGAAGGGGGTCAACCGGGATCCCCCTCCTCTCCCTCCTCCCGTGTTCCGGACTAACAAGGGACGGTCAAGCCGCTCTTCCGTTGCCTTGATTCGGCCCCAAATTCCCCGGTAGCTCATCTTCAGTTCTTTGGCCGCCCCCTGGATGGAGCCCAGACGGTCGATGGCATCGAGGATTTTCAGTCTACCCAGCCCGAATACCACATGTCCTGCCTGATCCACTATCCATATTTTGGATCGGATATGAAATGGAGAGTCTCCTTGCATGGTTTTTCTTAGCATATCGCCTGAAACCCTGCAACCGGAAAAGCCGGATTTTAGCCGTCTCTACTTATGTCGAGCTTGACATATAAAAATCCGCATGATATATGACTCAAACTGCAATGATACACAACAGAAAAAGGAAAAAAATAGGCAAATATATGCGTGATAATTTCATGGAAAGCAGGATGGATAAAGGGCAACGTCTGCATTATTATGCCTAATATGACATAAAATTACGCCTTCATCGAGGCGTATCCCCGTCGAAGGAAGAGGCTGTTCCATGGATTATAGATTTGTAAAGACCACTTGCCCCTTTTGTGGGTGCGGCTGTCAGATGTTCATGGAGGTGATGGACGGGAAGCTCATGGGAACGCTTCCTGTCAAGAACGCCAAGATGAATCAGGGAAAACTGTGCATCAAGGGGTGGAGTGCCCACGAATTCGTGCAAAGCCCCGATCGGCTGACCCAGCCGCTTGTTCGAAAGAACGGAAGGCTTGAGGAAACCTCTTGGGAAGAGGCCCTGGACACGGTTGCCTCCCGTTTGTCGTCCATCCGGGACGCGCATGGGGGAAACAGCCTGGCATTTCTCAGTTCGGCGCGCTGCACCAATGAAGAAAACTATCTTCTTCAGAAACTCTGCCGGGCGGGGTTTGGCACCAACAATGTGGATCACTGCGCACGACTCTGACATGCCCCCACGGTGGCAGGTCTTGCCGCGGCCTTTGGAAGCGGGGCCATGACCAATTCCATCCCCGAGATCGAGGATGCCGATTGCGTATTTGTGATCGGTTCCAACACCACGGAGGCACACCCCCTTGTTGCCTATCGCTTGTTCCGCGCCCTCAGAAAGGGGGCAAAGCTGATCGTCGTGGATCCCCGCAAAACCCAATTGGCCCAGCTCGCACACACCCACGTCAGGATCAAGTTCGGGACGGACGTCGCCTTCTTGAACGGCATGATGCATGCCATCGTCGCCAACAACTGGCACGACACGAAATTTATCGAGGAGCGCACTGAAGGGTTTGAAACCCTGGCACAAATGATTCGGGACTGCTCCCCCGAGGAGGGCTCGGCCATCTGTGGCGTTCCCCCCGAAACCATACGGGAAGTCGCCCGCCTCTACGCGACTTCAAGGACGTCTACCATCCTGTACACCCTCGGGATCACGGAACATTCTCATGGCGTGGACAATGTCAAATCCCTGGCCAATCTGGCCATGCTGACCGGCCACATTGGAAAGCCATCGAGCGGCGTCAATCCGCTTCGCGGTCAGAACAATGTGCAAGGGGCCTGCGATATGGGGGCGCTGCCCAATGTGTATCCGGGATATCAGGTGGTGACCCACCTGGACATCAGGGCCAAGTTCGAGAAGGCATGGGGCGTCGCCTTATCGCCGGATGTGGGAATAACGATCCCCGACATGATGGACGGGCTCATCGATGGCTCTATCAAAGGGATGTACATCTTCGGGGAAAATTCCGTGGAGAGCGACCCCAATATTCACCATGTGCGGCGCGCCTTGACGTCCGCCGAATTTCTGGTGGTCCAGGAGATCTTCCTTACCCAGACGGCCCAGTTGGCCCATGTGGTGCTGCCGGGCGCCTCCTGGGGGGAGGTGGAGGGGACCTTCAGCAATACCGAGCGGAAGGTCCAGCGGGTGAGAAAGGCCGTGGAACCGCCCGGGCAGGCCAGACCCAACTGGGTGATCCTCTCGGAAATCGGGAAACGACTCGGACTGAAAATGGACTATGCGTCTGCCCAGGACGTATTTGAGGAGATCCGTTGTCTCACCCCCAGTTTTGCGGGCATCACCTACGATCGCCTGCACGACGAGGAAATTCAGTGGCCCTGCCCAGCAGCCGATCACCCCGGGACCCGGTTCCTGCACCGGGGACAATTCACCCGGGGGAGAGGTCTGTTCCATGCCATTGCCTATCGGCCGTCCGAAGAATTGCCGGACGCGGAGTTCCCGTTTATTCTGACCACCGGCAGGCGGTATGCCCACTACCATACCCGCACCATGACCGGTAGATGCCCGTCTCTTGAACGGGAATTTCCGGGACCCATGGCCCAGATCCATGTTCAGGATGCCGAGAAACTGGGGCTGAATGACGGCGATTCAATAAAGGTGGCGTCACGCCGGGGAGAGATCGTCACGCCGGTCAAAATCGGAGACACCGTGCCGGAAGGGGCGATCTTCATGGATTTCCATTTCCAGGAGGCCAATCCCAACTGGCTCCTCGGCACCTCGCTGGACCCGGTATCCAAGACACCGGACTATAAGGTCTGCCCGGTAAGACTCGAAAAAGACCCCAACGGTTGACGCTCAGGGTGCCTTTGCGCTCCAAAAACCCGAAAGGCTCTCGGCTGGCCCCCTTGTGCCGTGGCCCGGACTCGAGTGCCGGATTTTCTGTGTCTAAACAAACATGAGGAGAGAGACGATGGATCTCAAGAATGTATACAGTATCTGCGGCATGTGCAGTGTGAGATGCCCCATCATGGCGCAAGTTAGGAACGGTGAGGTCACATTTCTCCAGGGCAATCCCCACATCCCGGCCATGAAAGGGGCGCTCTGCCCGCGCGGCGCGGCGGGCATCGCCTTGCTCAAGGATTCGGAACGACCCACGGTTCCCATGATTCAAGACGGGCCGCGCGGAAGCGGAAACTGGCGCACCGTCACCTGGGACCAGGCACTGGATCACATCACCAACAAACTGGTACAGATAAAGGAGGAATACGGCGGCCGGAGCATCGCCCTTACGGATCGGGGAGGGCCTTTTCGCGATCTTCATCGCGCCTTTTTAAGAGGGGTGGGTTCCCCTAATTACTGTAATCACGATGGCTCGTGCGCCCGTAACGTGCATCATGCCAACCTCTCTGTCACAGGTCTGGGCCGCAAAGACGTGACATATGATTTTAAAAACGCCAGGCACGTGGTGCTGCAACTGCGTAATATATTTGAGTCCATCGATGTGCAGGAAGTTAATGATCTGACGGATGCCATGAATAACGGGTGTAAACTGACGGTCATCGATATCCGGGGCAATGTATCGGCCACCAAGGCAGACCGCTTTTTAATGATCCGGCCGGGGACGGATTATGCATTCAATCTGGCGGTGATACATGAATTGCTGGAGAAGAGATTGTATGATGTCGATTATGCCAATCGGCATATTCAGGATTTGGACCGACTTGAGAGATTTGTGAAACCTTATAGCCCTGAATGGTCAGAGGCCGAAACCGGGATTTCAGCAAAGGCCCTGCGTGAGTTTGTCAGGGAAGTTGCGCAGGCCAGACCCAGCGTCATCTGGCACCCTGGTTGGATGACGGCACGTTACAGCAATTCGTTTTATGTATCCCGTTCCATCTATATCATCAATGCCCTGTTGGGCGCCATCGGCGCCAGGGGCGGACTGCCTATAACGAACAAGCCCAAAGATGTGGGGCACTCTGACCTCAAATCCTTTCGGGATCTCTTTCCCAAACCCCAGGAGAGACGGGCCGACGGCGTCGGATGGCGGTATCCACATTTTGACGATGGTCCCGGCCTTGCCCATCAGCTGTACAAGGCCATGGAAACAGATGATCCCTATCCTGTAAAGGCCTATATCGCCTATCGCCATGATCCTTTGATGGCCTTTCCCGATCCAGATCGTCTTAGGCGGATTTTCGATCGTCTTGAACTCCTTGTATCCGTGACCTTCTCCTGGTCGGACACGGCCTGGTACTCCGATGTGGTCCTTCCCCTTTCGGTATATCTGGAACGGGAAAGCGTTGTGGGCACAAAGAACGGGCTGAGCCCCTATCTCTTTGTACGCAATCGGGCGGTTGAACCGAGGCATCTGACCCGGGCCGACTGGGAAATCGTGGTTGGGCTGGCCAAAAGACTTGACATGCCGGAGCTGGTGTTCGATGACATTGAAGCGATTCGGGAATATCAGCTTCAGGGAACCGGGGTGAAGCTGGCGGATTTTGATGCCACCGGTTTTGTACCCTTGTCGTCGCGGCCTCTCTACCGAGAACCCGCATTTAAAACCCCGAGCGGAAAAATTGAGATCATCTCCCAGAGGCTGGAACAACAGGGGATCCCCTCATTGAAGCCCTACTCACCTCCCACACGACCACCTGAGGGCCATTTCCGTCTCACTTTCGGCCGCTGCGCCGTGCATACCCAGGGCCATACGGTCAATAATCCCCTGCTGTCCGAAGTGATGCCCGAAAATGAGCTCTGGATCAACAGCGCACCGGCTGAGGAACTCGGCATTGTTGACGGCAGCGTTGTCACAGTATCCCAGAAAGGCTATTCGGAGCAGGTTAAGGCAAAGGTGACAGATCTGATTCATCCGGAGGCGGTCTTTGTGATACACGGATTCGGTCACCGGCTTCCTGCAGAAACCAGGGCCTTTGGTCGGGGGCTGGCTGATAACCGGTTTATGCAGGGCGGCCTCGACTGCTGGGACCCGGCCGGGGGCGGGCTGGCCCTTCAGGAGCACTTTGTAACCGTCAGCGCCAAATAGGCCGACAGAACCGGGCTGCAAGAAAAAATAGGACATGGTTTCGAGACATTCCCAGGTTTTTCTGATGAGCAGGAGCAAATCAGCCCCCATCACGTTGTGAGGCGCAGCAGGGGGGTTTTTGGGGAGAATGTCCGTTAAGCCGGCAAGTCTCGCTGTTCTGTGACTTTGTAGAAAACCTCCAGGGAACTCCAAACAAAAATGTCGGATGGAAGGAAGCCAAGCAGCGAAGGCAGCACCCCTCAGGACTCTTCTATAGGGGGAGTGAAGCTCGAAATCTGCGGGGAAGAGATGGTCGAAAAGATTGTGAAGCTGAGCGGAAACAGCGGTCGGGTGTATCTGCCGCTGCTCTGGGTGGGATGCCGTGTGAAAATTATAAGAATCAACTAAGGCCCAGGCCGGTTTTGCGCCCTCATGATACGCTCATCCGGTTCCAGTGGCGCCAGGCCAGGGGGGCGAAGCCCTTTTGCTGAGCAATGACGTCGAGGTGAAGGAGTTCAAAGGGGATGAGATCGCCTGGGGGTTTTTCGATAAGCTCGGATGTATCCAGGCAGGTGAGGTATTTGTTGCATTTGTGGCATACATATACCCTTTCTTGCGGGGTTTCCTTGGCGGCCAGATACTCCATTGATTCGGCGTCTTCGTTGCCGCAATAGGGGCAGTGGATCCTGCGCATCCGCCACTCGTGACCGCACATGGCGCAGTGGAGCCACCGCTGGCCCCCGTGGGCCATCAGGAATTCCTGCTCTGCGTCACCCTTCTTGAGATAGCTCGAATCCGGATAGGCCCCGCAGATCGGACAGTATCCCTTATCCCAGACAATCTCCTCCACTTGCCGGGCCAGGCTATGCGCCAGCCACTGAAGATAGGGCTTGAGCGCCTGTTCCAGGACAAACCGAAGCGTTTCCGGTTCGAGGCCCATGTCCTCGGCAAGTTCTGAGATGGTCTCTTGCTCATTCCGGACCAGCGTTTCCAGCCAGACTGCCGGGGCATCGGAATCCTCGTCGGCACGGGCAAGCAATCTGGCAGCATCCTCCTTAAGAGGTGGGAAGGCTGTCCCGACGGCCGTCAGCATCTTCTTGATCCCGGCCTTCAGATCGGGAAGCATCTTCTTGAGTTCCACGTCGGCCAGCAACGGGACGCCTGCCGACAGCCGAATCGGATCCGGTGATGGCATTTCTGAGCCCGGCAAGGCCTCCAGCTCGGCCCTCAGTTCGGCCCCGGCGATCATGATTCCTTTGAAGGGGTCCAGGACTTCCTTCAAGGAAGGCTTCCGTTCCTCAAGTCTCTGAATCTGGTCCTTGAGGGATGAAACGATATCATTAGCAGGTGTTTCGCTTTTCATGGGTTTCCTCTGCACGTCCGGGTGTTGGGATGGAAAAGCCGCTCCGATCGAGCGAAGCGGCTTTTCCATGACCATTAGGGGGCTGCCATCCTGCCGCCCTGTATTCGTTTAACCATTGACAGCCTGATAATACTTTTTGGGGTCGTCGGTCAAGAGATAGATGACGTTGACGTCCTCCGGATCCTGTAGCTGAGCATTGGGGCATTTCTTCTTCAGCTCGGTCAGCCTCTGATTGGCCAGTTTGAGCATCTTGTCCCGTTCGCCAAAATTCATGGCCCCGGTGCAGCAGGACTTGACACACATGGGAAGCATGTTGTGCCGTACCCGGTCGATGCACATGTCGCACTTGACCAGCATGCCTGAAATCTTGTTCAGCCTGGGGATGTTATAAGGGCAGTTGGTGATCACGTCTTTCATCTGCCCGGGGGTAAGCTGTTTCGTCTTTTCCGTAAAGATCACGGCGCCGGTGGCCTCATCCCTAAGAATGGCCCCCTCGACATAGCTGTCCGCCGCTTCCTTGCAGGGCGGCGATTCGCAGTGTCTGCACTGATCCGGGAGGAAATACCAGACCACGCGGCCCTTTTCCTTGTACTCGGCAAACCGGACCAGCTTGTAGTTAAGCGGGTTCAGGTCCGGCGGATTTTGATGAGTGCCGCGCTGCCTTGTCTGGTTCGCACCAAAACCTTGCCATTCCTTGCAGGCCACCTGGCAACCCCGGCACGCAGTGCACCTTGTGGTATCGATGAAAAATGTCATGGGCATATGTCGTCTCCTTTTTCAAGACCGCCGGGGCGGGAACCAGCCCCCGGCCGAGAATGGGTTTATAGCGAAAGCTCCGTGACCTTGTCGGCCTTCTGGATATTTACCAGACAGGCCTTGTATTCCGGGATGGTCACATTGGGGTCAGACACCGAAGACATCAGGCGGTTGGTGGCGTCTCCCACGCCCGGGGTAGTCCAGCCGAAGCAGAACGGCATTCCCGCGAGATGCACCGTCTTACCCTGGACCTTGAAGGGGGTCAGCCTCACCGTTACCATGGCAATGGCCTCCACCCTGCCCCGCACACCCTCCACAACCACTGGGTCGCCGTTCTTGATGCCTTTTTCCTTGGCCAATTCATGACTAATTTCGACATAGAGCTGGGGCTCAGCCTCGAGCAGGGAAGCCGTGTTCCGGGTATCGGCTCCGCCGCACCAGTGTTCGGTAAGGCCGTAGGTGGTCAGCACAATGGGGAAGCGGGGATCGCCCGGCTTGGCCAGGACATCCAGGTCGCTCACCGGCATCTTCATCACCGGATTGTGCATCTGTTTGGAGAAGGGATGGGAGGTGACGGGGGTCTCTGCCGGTTCGTAGTGTTCCGGAAAAGGCCCGTCCACCCGGCCCGGTCCGTAAAGCTGACCGTGACCCTCTTTCTGCATAATAAACGGATATTTTCCTTCGGGCGTGGCCATGGGCGGCCAGCCTCCATCCGGCACATCCCCGACCCACTTGCCGTTTTCCCAGGCGATGACTGCCTTGTTGGGAGCGTAGGGCTTGCCGTTGGGGTCCACCGATGCGCGGTTGTAAAGGACCCGCCGGTTGACCGGCCAGGCCCAGGAGAAGTTGGGGAACAGCCCGATCTTGGCCTGCATGGGGGTCTGTTTGAGGTCTCGGCGCAGGGAGAGGTTGCCCGCGGGTCCGTAGCAGCCGCAATACAGCCAGTTGAGGCTCACGGTGGAGCCGTCCTCCTGGAGAAAGGCGAAGCTGGGCACCTGATCGCCCTTCTTGTAGGCCTTGTCCTTGATGGTGACATCCCGGGTGAACCACCCGTTGATCTTCTTGGCCTGCATGTCGGGATCGTAGGCATCCGGCCAGGCCATGTTCACAATTGGCTCCGGAAAAACGCCTTTCTCTTTCTTATACAGGTCGCGCACCCGCTTGAAGGTCTCCACCACCATCCAGCCCATGGACTTGCTTTCCCCCATGGGCTCGATCCCCTTGTGATGCCACATGTGCCATCGTCCGCTGTTGGAGATGGTGCCGTCCTTTTCGCCGCGCTGGCACGAAGGCAATAAAAAGACCTCGGTCTTGATGTCCTTGGGATTCACGCCGGGGCCTCGCCAGAAGTCGCTCGTCTCGGTGTGGTGGATCTCGCCCACCACCAGCCAGTCAAGTTTGTTCAGGGCTTTGCGCACCTTGTGCGTATGGGGCATGCTCTGGGCCGGATTGTGGGCATAGATGAAGCCGCCCTTGATCTCCCCCTTGTACATCCGGTCAAACAGAAAGATGCTGGCATAGTTGACGCCCGGATCCACCTTGGGAAGCCAGTTGTATCCGAAGCCGTTTTCCTTTGTCCCGGCATCGCCCGTCCATCCCTTGAGGAGGCTTACCATGTACTTGGGCCGGTTGCCCCACCAGTTGGCGCTCTTGGGATCGCTGGTCTTGGGGGTGTTGGCCTTCTGGTAGTCTGCGAGCGTCGGCCAGTCAGCCCTTGGAACGGGGAGGTAGCCCGGCAGGATGTGCCAAAGGATGCAGTGATCCGTGGATCCCTGGACGTTGGGTTCCCCGCGCAGGGCATTGATGCCGCCGCCGGCCACGCCGATATTGCCTAATAGCAACTGGGCGATGGTGGAAAGGCGGATGTTTTGAACGCCCACAGTATGCTGGGTCCAGCCCAGGGCGTAGAGTATGGTGGCCGACTTGTCCGGGGCGCCTGTCGCTCCATAGATCTGGTATACCTTGAGAAGATCGTCCTTGGATACGCCGGTGATATCCGAGACCGTGTCGAGGGTGTAGCGATCATAATGCTTTTTCAAGAGCTGGAACACGCAGCGGGGATCCTTCAGGGTCATGTCCCGTTTGGGCACGCCCTTGTCATCCTTGTCGAAGGCCCATTTTTTCTGATCGTAGACCTTCTTTTCCGCATTGTAGCCCGAGAACAGGCCATCTTTGAAATCGTACCCCCCGCCCACGATAAAAGCGGCGTTCGTGTACTGGAGAACATACTCCTTCTGGTAAAGTTCCTTATCCAGGATGTATTTGACCAGGCCGCCCAGAAAGGGGATATCCGTGCCGCTTCGAAGCGGAACATGGATATCGCTTCTGGCCGATGTGCGGGAGAACTTGGGGTCCACGTGGATGACGGTGGCGCCCGCATCCTTTGCCTTGAGGACCCATTTGAAGGAAATAGGGTGGTTTTCCGCGGCGTTGCTACCCATGATGAAGACCACGTCCGCGTTCTTGATGTCGATCCAGTGATTGGTCATGGCGCCGCGTCCGAACGACTCTGCCAGAGCCGCAACAGTGGCGCTGTGTCAGACCCGGGCCTGATGGTCCATGTGGACCACGCCCAGACCCCTGAGCATCTGGTGGGCCAGGGAGCATTCCTCGTTGTCCATCTGGGAACTCCCGAGCTGAAAGAGGCTTTCCACCCGGTTGACCTGCTGACCTTTGGCGTTCTTGAGCATGAAGTTCTTATCCCGGGTCTCCTTGACGCGCTTTGCGATCCGGTCCAGGACAAAGTCCCAGTCCTTTTCCTCCCATTTGTCGCTTCCCGGCGCCCGGTACTTGGGTTTCTGCAATCGGTGGTCGTTGTTGTGCATGGACGTGAATGCCGCACCCTTGGCGCACAGTGCCCCCTCGCTCACCGGGTAGTCCGGATCGCCCTCCGAACTGATCAACCGGCCGTCCTTGACGTGCATGATGATGTTGCAGCCGCAGGAGCAGAAGCCGCAGATGGAAATGACCTCCTTGGTCCCCTCCAGCTTGAACCCTGCCGCATACGCCTCCAGACTCTTGAGATTGAGCCCGAGTCTTGCAAGCGGGATGCTTGCAATACTTAGCCCCGCGATTTGCAGAAATCTTCTTCGTGTTACCTTCATAACATCCTCCTTATGCAATTGGTGGTTGGAGTCGCCGGACTTCCCTTCCCTGTCATTGCCTTGCACAATGAGACCCTGAATGTCAGTTTAGAACCATAAAAATGGCATGTCAACTATTTATTCAATAATATTAATATGTTAAAATAAACATATAGGACATGGGACTTGATTGGAAAGGCACTCTATACGAGGGATATGCAAGAAAAGCGACGCTGGTTGAAGGGGATGTTCAGGGTTCCTTGAAGGGCCGGACAGGGAAGGGAAAGATCTCCTTGGCCGACTGAAAGGCCGAATCCTCGACACGGCAAAACCATCTCTTGTATTGGGTCATCAGACGCCGGCCCTCATCCGTGAGTCTGTATCCCCCCTTCTTGCCAGCCTCCTTCTTTACCAGGCTGAACCCAACATTGGCCTCAGTGGCCTTGATCTTGCCCCAGGCGGCCCGGTACGACATGCCCATGGCCTCAGCGGCCTTTTTAAGCGATCCATACGTCTCGATTTTTTCGAGGAGATGAACCCGGCCTGCCCCGAAAAAGACGCCCTCGTCCGTCTCGAGCCAGAGGTGAAGACGAATCGTTGGAGATTTATCGTTCATGCGAGAACACAATATGTGACACGATATCGGGTTCGACCAAAGGGCCTGTGCATCCTTGGCCTGAACCGAGGAGAAAAACCCATCCATCATGAACTTCCGGCCTCCGTTCGTTCAAATCGGAGCAGCGTCCATCAACCGCCGAAGTCCGCATTGATGAATTCGATGCGATCTCCCAAGGAAACCCTTCGAGAAGCATATTCCTGAACAAAAACGAATTGGCCGTTATGTTCCACAATCAGGTGAGGATCTTCTTCCCCAAAGTGCTGGATCAGGTCGGCGATGCTGCTTCCCGCCGGGACTATCTCAGGCATGCCGTTGACTGTTATCTCGATTCCATCTTTTTTCATGCAGCCATCACACGGAGGCGCACAGGGTGCAGTCGGGGTTACGCCGGGTCTGAATGAATTTCCACTCTCCCCGGTCTGCTCGGATGATCAGCATCCGGTCGGACATGGGCAGGCCTGTGCTCAGAATCAGCTTCAGGGCTTCGGTACACTGCAAAGAGGCCACGATTCCCACCACAGCCCCGATGGAGCCGATGGTCCGGGGGGACGGGTCGGTGCGCCCGTCAGGGAACAGGCACTCGAAGCAAGCGCTTTTCCCAGGGAGGATCACGGCCACTGTCCCTGAAAACCCATCGATACCGCCGTGTATCATCGGCACTCCAGATTTGACCGCTGCACGGTTGATGGCCCTTCGAGCCTCCACGTTGTCTGTGGCGTCGATGACCATATCGCAACCTTCAAGGAGATGTTCGGCAGCGGTGCAAATGTCGGCGCAGACTGGATCGATGCAGCACGCGTCGTTCAGGGACAGGAGTCGTTCGGATGCCGCTTCGGTCTTCATTCTGCCGATATCGGCGCCGACGTAGAGGAGCTGCCGATTCAGATCCGGACGCGACACCCTGTCCCGGTCCGCCAGACGCAACATGCCAACCCCAGCGGCGGTTAGATAAAGAGACGCCAGGGACCCCAGCCCTCCCAACCCGGCAATCAGCACCCGGCTGCGGCTCAGTTTTTTCTGGCCGATTTCACCGATCTCCGGGATCATGATCTGCCGGGAGTATCGCTCTTTCTGTTCGGGCGTCAGCATGCTTGGCTCATTTCCCAAAAGGGCATTTCGGAAACGTGCAGGTCTTGCATCCAAGACAGAAGGCGCCGCTTCCCATCTTTGCCAGATCCAGTCGGGTGATCTCGACGCCTGCGAGTATTCTGGGAAGCAACAGGTCCAGGCTGGTGGTCTTATAATACAGGGCGCATGCCGGGACCCCGAGCACCTGTACAGGGCCTATCCTGGCCAGCAGTGTCATCGCGCCCGGCAAGATGGGGGCGCCGTAGAGCATATTCGTGGCCCCTGCCTCGGCGAGGGCCTGACGCGTGACGTCATCCGGGTCCACGGACAGCCCCGCCGTGGTGACCAGAAGATCCACCCCGTCATCAATCAGACTTCTGACGCCCTGGCAAATAAGATCCTTCTCATCCGGAACGATGAGAGACCGGATGACCAGGCACCCGAGCTTTTCCACTTTGTCCGTGATAATGGGTGCGAACTTGTCCTTGATCAGCCCCTGGAACACCTCCGTCCCGGTCACCAGGATCCCCACATTCGCACTCCGCAAGGGGAGGACGCTGAAAAGGGGTTCATCCCCGAGTGCGGCCAAGGCCTTGTGATACTCGGCCCTGGGCAGGAAGAGCGGAATCGCCCTCGTGCCGACCAACGCGGCATTCTCATTGACCATGGAATAATTCTGACGGGCAGCACACATCACACCCGGAACGAGGTTGAAGGCCTCCAAGCGCTTTTCATCCACGGTAAAGAGACCGTCCCGCGTGGCCGTGAAATTGACCTTTCCCTCACTGGGCTGATCCGTGAAGGCGACGCCTTCGCCCGACATGGCGAGGCCAAAGGCCCGTGCGGCCTCGTCTTCATGAATCCAATCCGGGCCGGGGATGTTGTCGTCCTCCAAATACAGGTGATGTCTTCCCATCTGCTGCAAACGGCAGAGATCCCCAACCGTAATCTCCTGCCCCCGTTTGAAGGCTGCCCCTTTGCTCTCGCCTGGGATGATCAGCGTCATGTCGTGCAGCACGCGCCGACCCAGGGCGACTTCCAGAGGCGCCTGCTTGAGTGCGACGGTTATCGGCACGATATCATCCTGACAAGGCCCCGATTTAAGGTAGGGCGATTCCCCCTGGCAGGCCCTGCATATCCCTCCGTCTTCAGCGGGATAGGCCTCCCCGCAGATGCAGCAGGTAGTCATCTTCCCACGGCTTTTTTTAGCAAGGAGATGGGGACGGATGGTGACGGGATGAAGGCTGTAGATCTCGAATGCCGCCTCACGGATTTGTTCTCGAAGGAGATTGGAGTCCTGTTCCTTTTTGGGAACGAGCTTGAAAAACCAGTTCTTGATCTCCGACCATGGCTCCAGCTTGCCAGGATCAACGAAAACCCTGATGCCGACCCCATCAGACTTTTCGTACATACTCAGGGCGTACCGGCCGAGGTTCAATATCTTCATCCAGCCATTGCCCGCGGTATTGGGCGTCAGGAGCTGTATGGCGTCCGGAAGGCATTTCGGCGTTTCGCAGATGCTGTCAAAAAGCTCCCCCTCGGGAAGATTCCTCAGGGCCAGCTCGACCATGATCCCCCCGATGAGCACGCCGGGTGCAGCATACCCGTGAAACGACTCAACGAGGGAAACGAATTCATCAAAGGAGTGAGGGCCTATATTCATGAGAGATTCCTCGGCGTTCTGAAGGAGTGTGGGGACCGATGTCCCGACATGTTAAATCCGGGCACCGTCATGCTTGTGGACTAAGATCCCCTGTCCATGACGGATTTCAAATCTTCGGCCGCAGCAAGGGTCTCATGGATGATCTGCGGCATCCTCTCCTTCGACATGGAATCCGTAAATCCGACAACCCATACGAGGAGGGGGAGGCCTCTGTGCAGGCCCAGGTATATGGCGAGGGCCTTCACACCAGCCAGATATTCTTCGTTATCCAGAGCAAATCCGTTCCGGCGCACCCTTGCCAGTTCTTTGATATACGCCGTTTCATCCACAATGGAGGCGGAGGTGTATTTTCGAAGCCCTTTTTCTCGAATGACGGTCAGCGCCTGCGTTTCGCTCAGAGATGCCAGATAGGCCTTCCCGACGGCCCCCGCAAGAAGAGGGATGGTGTCCCCGGGCGAGGAAGAGATGGTCAGGGTTTTCGAGGCCCTGGCCGCCGACAGGATAATCCCCCTCGAATCACTCAGGACGCCAAGAAAGATCGTCTCGTTGATTCGATTTCGAAGCCGTTCCAGGATCGGCCTGACTTCAGTGGACATTGCAAAGTAATTTCGACTTTTGAAGGCCAAATCCATGATGGAGGGGCCGAGAAAGAACTTCTTTCGAAGGGGGGTCTGGTCCAGCGCGCCGACTGCCACAAGGGCCTGGATCAGACCGTGGGTCGTACTCTTGCTGAATCCGAGGGCCTGGGATATCTCTGCCAGACGGAGCCCGTCCTCAGCCGAGGCGACCCTTTCAAGCAGCTGAAACGCCTTTTGAACCGCGGGGGCCTGATAACTTGTGCCATTTGCGGTTCGCGAGCGACGATGAGCGATTTCAGGCCCCATCTTTCTTCTTTTTGAGCGCCATATACACCCGTTCCGGAGTAAGGGGAAGTTCCCAGATGCGTACGCCTGTTGCATCATAGACCGCATTGAGAATGGCAGGGATCGTCGGCATGATCGCCCCTTCCCCCACCTCTTTGGCCCCGAAAGGTCCATTGGGCTCGTTGCTTTCCACGATGATGGCGTCTATCGGTGGCATGTCAAGGGCGGTCGGGATCTTGTACTCGCCTAAGTTGGCGTTCAGGACATGCCCTTTCCTGTCGAATTTGACCTCCTCGAACATGGCCTCGCCCAGCCCCATGGAAAGGGACCCCTCCATCTGCGCTTCCACCGAGGTCCGGTTGATGGCAAAGCCGCAGTCATGGGCATCGGTCATCCTGTCTATAATGACCTTCCCTGTCTCCATGTCCACACTGACCTGCACCACCTGGGCCGAACATCCATAGGCGGGCGAGGTGCCGACCGCGGCCCCCTTGAATTTCCCGCCGAGTTCACCCGGCTTGTATTTGCCCGTCCCCACGATGGTCCCTTTTGCCAGATAGGCCATTCGTGCGGCCTCCCTGAAGGTGAGGTCGTCGCCGACCGGCTGATCCTTCCATCCCCGGTGCTCTTTGATATACCGGGTCCTGATCGGTTCAAAATCAGGCCTTCTGCTTTTGAACACAATCCGCCCCTTTTTGACGTCCATCTCCTCTTTCGGAACACCGAGGGCACTGGAGAGGACCTCCAGGACCTGGGCCTTGACGTTTTCCGCCGCCATCTTGGTGGCATGGCCGGTCATCAGGGTCTGCCGACTGGAGTAGGCCCCCAAATCCACTCCGAATTCGGTGTCCCCGGAGGATATGGAGATATGATCCAGGGGAACTCCCAGGGCCTCGGCCGCAATCATGGCCATGGTCGTATCGGATCCCTGTCCGATCTCTGCCGAGCCGGTATACACATGGGCGGTCCCCCCGTCTTCACTGAGCTTGACGGTGACCGTAGAATGATAGGTGTCGGATCGATAGATCGGGTATCCTGCACCGGATACAAAAAATCCGCAGGCCATGCCGATCCCCTTCCCTTTCGGCGTCTTCCCCCGTTTCTCTTGCCAACCTGACCCGTTCCGCACCGCCTCGATGCACTCCTTCATGCCGAGGCTGCTCATATTGAGATCGTTGCAGGTGACATCCCCTGCGGACATCATATTCCTGAGCCGCAGTTCAATAGGATCCATGCCCAGCTCTTCGGCAATCACATCCAGCTGCTGTTCCCAGGCCGCCCGGGCCGCCACCCCGCCGTGGCCCCGCTGGGCCCCGCAGGCCGGTTTGTTGGTATAGACCCGGTAGCCGTCATACTTCATATTGGGGAGTTTGTACGGTCCGCCGAGGAGAGAGCCTGCGTAGTAGACCGTTGCAATGCCGAAACTCGCATAGGCGCCCCCCTCCAGATAGCATTCGTTCTTGAGGGCCATCAGGGTCCCGTCCTTTTTCACGCCCGTGGTCAGGACATGGCTAAACTGGTGGCGGCCCCTGGAGAAGAGAAACACCTGTTCCCGGTCATAGTTCATCTTGACCGGCTTTCCGGTCTTCATGGAGAGAAGACATGCGGCCAGTTCCATCGGGTTTGCCGCGGCCTTGGGACCGAACCCGCCCCCTACATAGGGTTTGACCACCCGCACCTTGCCCACGGGAAGGCCCATCACCATGGCCACGGTGCGCTGCACGTAGTGGGGAACCTGCGTGGAGGTATAAAGCGTCAAATGACCCAGATGATCATAATCCGCCATACACCCGTTCGGCTCCAGGAAGGCCCCATCCTGGCGTTTGTTCTTGAAGGTATCGGTCCGGATCAGGTCGCTCTCCTTAAAGGCAGCCTCAACGTCCCCAAACTCCTGATGGACCTCGGCGCACAAGTTCCGTGGGTAATCCTCATGGATCACCGGAGCCCCTTCTGCCATGGCCTCTTCGGGGGTGAACACGGCGGAGAGTTCTTCATATTCCACCTCGATGAGGGAAACCGCCTTCAGGGCGGTCTCCAGGTCCACTGCGGCGACCGCTGCGATCTCGTCTCCCACATACCGGACCTTTTCCCTGCAGAAGAGGGTCTCATCATAACGGGCCGGGCTGACCCCGTATGGAACCATAGCGGCATCGTTGGCGGTCACAACGGATTTGACCCCTGGAAGGATTCTGGCCCTGGACACATCCAGGTCGAGGATTCTCGCATGGGGCAAGGGGCTTTGAAGAAGCGCTCCAAAGAGCATTCCCGGCATGCTCAGGTCATCGATGTATTTGGCCCGTCCCGTAGCCTTGTCCGGGGCATCCAGTCTGGCCGCCCGGCTGTTGATCACATCATATTCAGACATCTTGCTTCTCCTTGATAGGGTTTTCGCTGCGTCAGGAGACCGAACTCCTCTCCTTGATGCTCGCAATCGCCTCCACAATCTTCTGGTAACCGGTGCACCGGCAGAGATTGCCGGATATGGCCGATCGAATCTCCTTCTCATCGGCATCAGGGTTCCGGTCCAATAGGCTCTTGGCCGAGAGGATCATCCCCGATGTGCAGAAGCCGCACTGGACAGCGCCCTTTTCTACAAATGCCTGCTGGATGGGGTGAAGCCCTTGATCCGTTTCCAGACCTTCGATGGTCAGGACATTTTTGCCGTCGGCCTGGACTGCCAGGACCAGGCAGGAATTAACTGTTTTCCCGTCCAATATCACCGTGCAGGTGCCGCATTCTCCCACCTCGCATCCTTTTTTGGTCCCGGTCAGCCCGATCTCATACCGGATGAGGTCCGCCAGGGTCTGGTTTGGTTTCACGGCTATCTCGTAGTCTTTGTCGTTGACGGTCAGACGTATCATTCTTTTCATGGCAATCTCCTCCATTACCTGGACCTTGCCCTGTCAAGGGCCGCATTCAACGCCCTTCGGGTCAGCACGGCCACCATATCGCGCCGGTATTCCGCCGAGCCTCTGAAATCATCGATCGGTTTCGCATCCCTGGCCGCGGCCTCTCCGGCCCGGGCAAAAAGGGCATCGGAGGGTGATTGCCCCAGTAAGACCTTTTCGGCGGATACGGCCCGAAGCGGAGTCGGACCTACCGATCCCAGGACAATTCGGGACTTGGCGATGGAGCTGTCAGGACCGTCCAACTGAATAAAGGCAGCCACGTTCACCAGCGAGATCTCGAGGGTTTGTCGCACCCCCAGCTTGATATAGCTGTCGCCGTAGCGGCCCTGAGGGACCTCGATGGTGATCCGTGTCAGGATTTCATCCGGGTCCATAACGGTCTTTCCGGGCCCCACAAGAAAGTCTTTCAGCTCGACCGATCGTTCCCCGGAGGTCTTTGACAGCATTGCCCGAGCGCCATAGACCATGAGGGGGGGCGGAAGGTCCGCCGCCGGCCTGGCCGATACCAGGTTTCCAGCCACGGTTGCCAGATTCCGAATCAGGGGGGAGCCGAGGACCCGTGCGCCTTCCGCGAGGGCGGAAAGGTTCTGTCCAATGACCGCCGCACCGGCAAGCTCCGCTGCCGTCACACAGGCGCCGATCGTCAGGAGACCATCTTCCTCGATAATGCCCTTGAGGATGTCAATCCTTCCCAGTGAGACGAGATGGTCCGGTCGAACCAGTTTCTTCTTCATGTTGACAATCAGATCTGTCCCACCTGCCAGGGGGCGGGCCTTTTCCCGCAACCGGTCCATGATCTCGCAGGCCTCTGACACGGTTGTCGGCTCGTGAAACTCAAATTCAGGTAATAGCACTTTCTTCTCCTACGGTTATCGTGTCGTTAACCATTCTCCATTCCCCCCTATTCAACCGATCGCGGGGGCTGTATCCATCTTGCCTAAAAAAGCCGGCTGCAAGTTTTTTGATTGGAGGACTCGTTGGAAATCATTGCTCAGCTCAAAAAATATTTTTGTATCAAACCGGCAGAGCTTCGATTCAACGAGTTTTTTATCGGCAGCCCCTGCGCGCCCCATCCATCGATGGAAATCAAGACCCCTTGGGAAATAAGCGGAGGCAAGAAATCCTGTGAGATCCGCTATCTTCCTCGTACGGTCCATGACGGAATCCAGGTATTGGAGCGAAACAACCCCCGAATCCTGCAATCTGTCGTAGAGGTGCGGCAATAAAGGCTTTTTCTCAATTTCGATGATGGTCGCATCCCTGAGCCAGGCGATAACGCCCTCTCGTGTGCCTGCAACATCGGCAAATTGCTCTGTCAGACCCATGTGCCGTTCTTTTACCACAGACCCCGGAATCCCCCTGATATGGACCCGTATGCGCCTCGGATTGAACAGGAGATCACCCACGCCCTGCACCTCATACTGATCCGCATAGTTGCCGGCACACAGCAGGCCCAGTTCATTGATGCGCGCAAGGGTCAACCCGTAGCCCGCATCCCGCATGGGGTTGATCTCCTCAAGGGAACGTAGTCTCTCTTCCAAAAGGGGCTCGTTGAATCTGCTCAGATGGGCGTCCCTATCCAACAGGGCGTTCAGCTTCACGAGGCGCCGCATATGTCCCTTGGCAGGCTTTCCTCTTAGAAAACCAGTATCTGGCAAGCGGCTATAGAAATTCTCAACCACAACCATCTGTCGTGTCCCTCCAGCGCCAATCGCGGATGCCCCGGATCACCGTCTGACGCCCCCCATTCTTTTCTGTTAACTCGGCTTCCTGCGGTAGCGTGCCAGGTTGCCGCAGGTTCCAATCTATAGAGCTATAACTTAATGGCATATTTTGTCAATATGACACTTTATAAGCATTGGTAAAAATCTCGAAATGTCTAATATGTACCCATACTGACTATATCGCCATATTTCGGATATGATATATGTAAAAACGGAAATGCCTGTCAAGCAAAAAATCATCGCCATGGATGAGGATGTTGACTTTAGGTCTCTCTGTCCGGGACAAGCGGAATCCGATGCCTGCTACGAGCAGCCGGCATAATACGTCAGTGTCCTCAGGAGCATTATCTTCATGAGGGGAGCATTTTTCCAACAAAAACCCTTATCCCTTTCTTGAATTTCCATTGTTGCGGCAAATGATCTCTGTCTCAGAAGATGATCTCCCCCGGGAAGGGCAACATCGGGGACGTATCCCACGGGCTTGATATTTGGAGAGAAGGCTCAGCTCTCAATAAGATAGTTCGATTAAGACATTTCATGGCATTAACTGTAGTTTTGAGGCATTTATGTTTTTCAGTTCTAAAGCCATTGACAACATATGATGCTCAATCCTAATATGCAGCTTAAAAAACTGTCCAACAAAGGAGCGTTGAATAAGGATGATAAGGAATAAGATGCTTGGAACCTTGGTTGTTCTTTCGTGTATCGTTTCAGCGGTTCTTGCCTGGTCTGCGGCCGCAGAACCTCAGGGGAAACTGGTTATGTTTCATGCGGGGAGTCTGTCTGTGCCGTTCCAGGCCATGGAAAAGGCCCTGGAGGCGAAATATCCGAACCTTGACCTCCTGCGTGAGCCGAGCGGGAGCCAAAAGGCTGCTCGAAAGATCGCGGAGCTGAACAAGCCTTGCGACATCATGGCATCCGCGGACTACCGGGTGATCGACAAACTCCTGATCCCTAATTTTGCAGATTGGAATGTGCGATTCGCCACCAACCAATTGGTGCTCTGTTATACGGATAAGAGCAAATATTCCAACAATACTAATGCAGACAATTGGTATCAGGTTCTGCAGCGGAAAGGGGTTTCGTGGGGACACTCCGATCCCAACCTCGATCCGTGCGGCTACCGGTCTCTGATGGTGCTTCAATTGGCTGAAAAGCACTACAAGCAGCCGGGGCTCTACGATAAATTGATCGCCAACCGGCCAAAGGAAAACATTCGCCCCAAATCCGTTGAATTGATCTCTCTCCTTCAGACCGGAAACATGGACTATGCGTGGGAGTATCTGTCAGTGGCGGTGCAGCACGGACTGAAATACATCGCGCTTCCTGACCAAATCAACCTCGGAACCTATCAGCATGATAATTTCTATGCCCAGGCCGTTGTCAAGGTAACGGGCAAGGAACCGGGAACATTTATGGACATGAAGGGAAAATCCTGCACCTACGGCGTCACGTTGATCAAAAACGCCCCCAACAAAGAGGCTGCCATCGCTTTCCTGACCTATATGTTGAATCCACAGGGCGGATTGAAGGTGCTCAAGGAAATGGGCCAGCCACCCTTTGTCCCGTGCAGGGTTCCCACAGAGGAGATGAAGGCCAGGCTCCCAGAGGCGCTGAAGGACCTGGTGGAAGTGAAGAAGTGAAGAATTCGGGAATTTTGGGATCGAGGGATTGACTGATTGACATCTGCGTCATCTGTGTAATCTGTGGATTGGATTAAATGGAAAAGAGGGAGCCGTTTTTTTGGTTAACCGTTTCGAGCAGCGTCATCATCCTGGCCTTTATTGTCCTGCCCCTGTTCGATATGGTGACCGATCCTTCTCTTTCCATGCTCATGGAGACACTGAAAGATCGGGACGTGCTCCACTCGATCTGGCTCAGCATGTATGCCTCCGGCACGGCCGCCCTGATCGCCTTTGTGTTCGGGACGCCCCTCGCCTATCTTCTGGCCCGCACCCATTTCAGAGGGAAACGTTTGATTGAGAGCATCATCGACCTCCCCATTGTCATTCCCCACCCGGTCGTGGGCATCGCCATCCTCAGCGTTGCAGGGAGAAATCACTGGATCGGGGAGGCGTTAAGCGCCCTGGGGATACGGATCATGGGGAGCGTCACAGGTATTATCACGGTGCTCACCTTTGTGGGACTCCCCTTCTATATCAACACGGTGAAAGACGGTTTTGAAGCCATTTCCCCCAGGCTGGAAAATGTCTCGCGCAGTCTCGGGGCGTCCATGGCGGGCACCTTTTTCAGGATCACCTTTCCCCTGGCCTGGCAAAGCATGATCATTGGCCTCATCATGTGTACGGCCCGGGCCGTCAGCGAGTTCGGAGCCGTGGTCATTGTGGCCTACCATCCCATGATCGCGCCGGTTATGATTTATGAGCGTTTTGAGGCATACGGCCTTAAATACTCCCAGCCCGTGGCCGTGTGGCTGGTGCTGGTGTGCCTCCTTTTATTTCTGGTGCTTCGTGTACTGACGCTACGAAAGGCCAAGGAGTCATGATCCGGTTAGAAGATCTGAATGTGAGTCTTTTGAATTTCAACTTGCGGGATATACATCTCACGGTGGCGGAAAACGAGTTTTTCGCCTTGATAGGTCCAACCGGTGCCGGAAAGACGGTCATGCTGGAGGCCATCGCAGGGCTGGTTCCGGTCAAGAGCGGGAGGATATTTATCGGCGAAAGGGAGGTTACCGGGCTGCCACCGGAAAGACGAGGGATCGGCATTGTCTACCAGGACCATGCCCTGTTCCCTCACCAGACTGTGCTCCAAAACATCACCTATGGACTCCATTTTCACAAGGCTCAAAAGACCGAGGCCCAGGACAGGCGGAAGCATCTGATTGACCTGCTGCAACTGTCACACCTGTTGGATCGACTGCCGACCCATTTGAGCGGCGGCGAAAAGCAGCGGGTGGCCCTGGCCAGGGCCATGATGGTGGGACCAGAGGTCCTTCTTCTGGATGAACCCCTTTCTGCGCTGGATCCGAACTTCAGGGAGGAGGTCCGGGACGCCCTGAAAGAGCTTCACAAAACGTCCCATACGACCTTTCTGATGGTGACACACGATTTTTCCGATGCCCTCTATCTTGCCGGCCGGGCCGCTGTTATCTACCAGGGGCGCATCGAACAGATCGGGGAGACAATGGAGGTGCTTCGGCATCCCAACTCCCTTTTCACAGCAGACTTTGTGGGAATGAAAAATGTCTTCCCCGCAACGTTTGAGGGCGACAGGGCGACTGTGGATGGTCTTACCATCACACTTGCTGCACCTGTGGGAAGTTCTAAGAAATACATCTCTGTCAGGCCGGAAGAAGTCGTGATCAGCCGGGAATCGGTGTCGACTAACGGCTCCATTCCGTTAAAGGGCGAAATCCGGAGGGTCGTGGACCACGGGTTTTACTTCAGCATAGCCATAAAAACAGGCGGCGTTACCTTTCAGTCCGTGATGCCCAAGAGCATGCTGTTGGATAGGGATCCGAAAGACTGGAAGGAGGCCTATGTCCATTTGCGGCCATCCAACCTGCATGCATTTTAGCCCGTCAATAACCCTTGGACTGAATTCCCCTAACTCCCCCAAAAGGGGGTTTGGAAGGTATGTTGGGGATTTCCATTCACGCATAGGATAGAAAGGAGGGAAGAACTATGAAGACGGTTTTCTAATGGCAGAGCGATCTATGTGCGGATCCTGTATAGCTGGTGAGTCAGCGCAATCAGTTCACAATCATGATCGTCGATGTGAATGAAACATCGTCAAGAAAGGAGACCTCAGAATGAAATTCCAGAACGACAAAAAGAGGGTAACCAGAACGACGTTTGGCCTTTCCCTGATGTCCTTTTTGCTGTCCTGTGCCATTGGCTTGTCCTTTTATGCCCCAGCCGTTGCGGGCCCTCAGTACAGGCAGATTGTGATCGCTACAGGAAGTCCATTTGAATTGGGTCTCGTAAGCGAGATGGGCAAGGTTTTTGGGAAAGAACACAACTGTACGGTCAGATACATCAAGACCCCCACCGGCCCGGGACTGGATCTGGGACGGCATGGGCTTGCCCATATCACCATGGGGCATAACCGCAAGGCTACCGATAAATTCGTTCAGGACGGTTATGCTGCCAAGAGGGTCGATTTGATGCACAATTATACCGTTATCATTGGACCGGCGGACGACCCGGCTAAGATTGCCGGATTGACTGATCTCAAAGAGGCACATAAGCGGATTTTTGATACGAATTCGAAATATCTGTCCAGGGGCGATGGCGGCGGCATGCATATCCTGGAACTGAGAGTATGGAAAGAGTTAGGGTCAGACCCTGCGGGCAGGGAGTGGTACGCGATCAGCAATACATTTATGCTGGAGGGGATGCTGAATTCAGACAGGGATGGGCAGTACCATATGCTGGATTCGAGCACCTGGGCCATGCACAAATCCAAATGCAAGAGCTCCAAGCTGTTAGTCAAAGGGCCAGCCAATGAATACGAGATGTGTTTAGTGAGCGTGGAGAAGAATGCGAATCTGAAATACAACCAGGATCTTGCTGAGAAATTCTTCGATTTTGCCATAAGCGAAAAGGGACAGAAGTTAATCGCTGACTTTGGCGTCAAAAAGTGTGGAGAAGCCTTGTATTACCCTGATGCCATCAAGAGTTCCAAGTAAGACTCGTCAGGGATATTTCCCCAACGAGTCACTGTCTGGAAAAAAAGGTATCCCAGAGAAATTCTCACTGGAATCATCCCGTTCACCCACCACAAGAGAAACATTTACGCCGTCCGAGGTCAAACCAACCGTTGCATATCCTCATCTGTCATTATTGGTTATTTTATCCTTTTTTTGAAATCAAGTTTCGTTTTATCTTGACAATTATAACCAATATGAATATCTAAAACCCTCATATTTACAATACCGACATTGAAGGATCATCTCTGGCTCTCTCCTCCGATTGTCTTTCAATGGGAGCCGTTAACGGGCAGGATCGACGATTTCTTGTACAGGTCTGGCCATATGATATGAAAAGTGTGATCACGATAGGGTATGTCACTGCTTGTCTTCTCTATACGCTGACGCTTATAACCGTTCTCTTGAGATGGGACCGCCTTTCCCGTTTCCTGTCCGTTGCGGCCTTGCTATTGAATGCGATCATCCTGGCGGCCATTTCAATCGTGTCCGGCCAGCCGCCTGTCTTTGAGGGATTTCCAGGTCTGTTGTTCATTGCCTTTGTTTTGGGCGTCCTCGGAACTTTCCTTTGTCCTAAGGAAGAACGCCACTTGAGCGTCAGGGCCTGGGTCTGGATGGAAGTTCTCCTCCTCTTCGGCATCATGCTGTTCTTCACCAAAGAACCGCCCCCGCACCGCTTCCATTATACCTATCTCTGGGTGGTCCTCTTCCATGGATTCCGAGGGGTTGCCCTCTCCTTTGCCTTCTTTTCGGCAGCCCACTTCATCCGCTTCCGGATGGAACCTGAGCGCAGACGGGCCAATAACCCTCTCTTCGGCCAAGGCCGCAACTTTCTGCTTCTATCCACGCTCGCCTTTCTCTGCGGAGAATACGCGGGCATTGTCTGGTGTCAGAACGGATGGGGGGATTTCTGGCACTGGAGTCCTGCGTTCTTTCAATCCACGCTGATCATTCTCTGCCTCATGTTCGCCTTCCATATCCCCGGCAAGAATCCCCGGTCCGATGACCTTCGATCAGTGGTCGCCATCATGACGCCCCTCGTGATGCTGACCGTGGTTGTTGTCAAGGGGGTGTCATGAAAAAGCTCGTGGAACACCTTTCCTCCATGCAGTTCACGACCGGCATCCTCGTTTCCCTTATGTTCTGGTTTGCCTGGGGGATCCTTCTGGCAGAGTCAGATCCTTACCGCGAGGGCTTCAGGATGATGAACCGTCTTCTGGCCCCCGCATGGTTCTCGACGCCCGATAGGCTCTCACCGCTCCTGAAACTCTGGTTCGTGGGTCTCTGTCTCGTCATGGTCGTCCTCGGGATCAACCTCATCTTCTGCTCCTGGGCCAAGATCCTGAAGCTCATGCGGAGCAGCCAGGCCGCATCCAGGCTGATCATGCTGATCATCCACGTGGTCTTCGGTCTCGTGGCCTTAGGTCACTTCGGAAGCTTCGTACTGGGTTACCGATACGAAAACACAAAATTGCAGGAAGGTCAGTCCATTACCCTGCCGCAGGGATATGCCGTGACCGTCAACAAAATCCATTTTGAAGGTGATGTGAAACAGCTCCATCAACGTCCCAGAGACGCCCGTCCAGGCGCCTTCAATCCCGAGTCCAGTTTTTGCGAAGTGGCTTTGACCAGAAATGGAAACCCGGTATCGCAGGGACGCGCCTATTTCCTGAGGCCGTTCACCTGGAAGGATATTCAGGTGACACTGAAACGGTTTACTCCGCCTAAAGGGATAAAGGGGGTGGACGGGAAGCCAGGCAAACCGGAGATCATGCTCATCATCAGCCGAAACCCGGTCAAGATGGTTGTCTTTATCCTGTTCCCGGTCATGATCGCCGGGATCGGGATCTATATGTTGATTACGTGGCGCACACGTCCAAACGGTTAATTAGATTTTTTGCGAAAAGGGAGGGAATAAAAGATGAAGATGAAAGGAAGTATTATGGCATGTTTGGCCGCAGCCCTCATGATGACCGGTTCGGCCGTGGCACAGGAAGAGGAGCGGAAGGGACCTATCCCCGAGTCGGGCACGGTCTTCTCCCTCGGCGAGGTGGTTGTGACCGCAGATGACGACGCGGTTCAGAAGATCGCCACCACAGAGATCATCGACGAGGAACGCATCGATCTGACCACATCCACAAACGTCTCGGACGCCCTCGATACCCTGCCCGGCGTCTTTCTCTCCGTGGGGACCAAAAATGAGCGGAATTATACGGTCAGGGGATTCAATCAACGGTATGTCCCGATATTTTTCGACGGCATCCCGATCTATGTGCCCAATGACGGGTATGTGGATGGGGGCAAGCTTCCCACGGCCAATATCTCACAGATCACCCTGACCAAGGGCAACAGCTCGGTCCTCTACGGTCCCAATGCCATGGGCGGGGTCATCAACATCATCTCCAAAAAACCTGAAAAAGAGATCGAGGCCAGTTTTGACCTTGGCGCCCGGGAGTCCAACACCTTTGATTCCAACATCTATGTGGGATCCCGGCTGGAAAAGTTCTATGTGGCGGTCAATGCCGGGTTCCTCAATTCAGATGGATACCGGGTGTCGAGCGATATGAAGGTCGGTCCCAACCAGGGGCACGGTACCCGGAATAATTCAGACGTCACCCAGAAAAACGGGTCGGTGAAGGTGGGATTCACCCCTGCAGAAGGTCACGAATACGCCATCGGGATCAGTCACATTGACAGTGAATGGGGTCTCCCGCCCGATGCCTACGCCACATCAAGACCCGAACTCAAGTGGTGGCGTTTTACCGACTGGCAAAAGGACACCTACTATTTTATCGGCGATTCCCGGATCACGGACAAGCTCTCCACCAAGATACGAATCTACCGCGACACCTATTACAACGTGCTCGATTCCTATGACGACAACACCTACTCGAAACAGACCAGGCCATACGCCTTTCACAGCACCTACGACGACTACAGCAATGGCGCCTCGCTGACCGTCCGCAGCGCCTATATCCCTAAAAACATCACGAGCTTTTCCTTCTATTACAAAGACGATGTCCATAGGGAACAGGATAACCGGGGCGCCGCTTGGGAGCGGTATGAAACCGAGAATTTTTCATTGGGGCTCGAAGACGACTACGCGATCCTCGACAACCTCTCCTTTGTGGTTGGGGCCAGCTATGATATGCAGAAACCCAAATATGCCAACGGCGCTTCGGTTCGTGACGAGGACAACGCATTCAACCCCCAGGCAGGCCTTCACTATACCTGTTTGAAGGACCTGGGGCTTCATGTGTCTGTTGGGAAAAAGACACGCTTCCCGACGTTGATGGAGCTCTACTCCGGACTCCTCGGCAAGAATATACCCAACCCCGGTCTTTCTTCAGAAGAGTCCATCAATTACGAATTGGGTGCTGAAAAACCCTTGCCCGGAAGAAATTTTGCCGGCATCAACCTCTTTTATTCCGATGTCAAAGACCTGATCGTCAACAAGGAGGTCCAACCCGGCATCAATCAGTATCAGAATATCGGCAAGGCCGCCTTCTCGGGGGTTGAAGTCACCTTCAAGTCCATGTTTATCCCGCGCAATACGTTTGAATTGAGTTATACCTATCTGAACTCAGAAGACAAGTCCCCGAACAGGACCAGCGACCATTTGGAGGAGCGGCCCGAGAACAAGATCTATCTGAGCGATCTCTATCAGCTCACCGACTGGCTCGCCTTTTTCGGCAAGCTGGAGTACTACTCCAAGCAGTGGTATGAAGACCCTGACACCGGATGGCAGGAACTGGACGGGTTTGTGACCTTTGATTTCAAGGTGATCGGCACCTTCTCGGATACGCTCACCCTCGAGGCCGGGGTCAAAAACATGTTTGACAAGGACTATTCCCTCTCCAACGGATATCCGAGGGAGGGGAGGACCTTTTTCGGCGTACTGCGGGCAACCCTTTGATTGACTATTAACGAGTGATGATTGGAGATTGATTATGAAGAAAGCGTGTATATGGCTGATGATGGGTGCTCTCTTGTTCATGTCCTGCACGGTGGCGTGGGCAGCAGGGCCATCCCCTTCGCTCAGCATCACCGGGCTCGTGAAACAACCCATGAACCTGTCGCTGGAGGACCTGAGGGCCTATCAGTCCATCGAGGTCCAATTCAACGAGCTGTTCAAAGACGGGATCTATACCGGTAGTTTTTACTACCGGGGGGTCCCCCTGCGAGCGCTGCTGGAAACGGCTGCTATCCGAAAGGAGGAAGGGGCCTTCAATAAACCGGTGGATCTGGCCATCTTGATCAAAAACAAGAAAGGAAAACAAACGATCCTGTCTTGGGGCGAGGTCTTTTACAAGAATCCGGGAAACATCATCGTAGCCCTATCCGCCCGGCCCATCCTCCCTAAGAAGGACTGCACCAAGTGTCACAAGCCGGAGGTCTATCAACCCCGGCTGGACCAGTACCATCGTCAGATCGGCTTTCCCAAACTCGTGGTGGCGGGCGACCAATGGGCAGATCGATCCATGGAAAACATCTCCAGCGTTCAGGTCATCAATCTGAGGCCGGAGGCGGCCCCGGAAAGGCCGGATAAGCTCTTTTCTTCGAGCTTTACCGTCGGAGGGAGGGTGAAGGCCCCCCTCAACGTCGCAGATCTCTCCCCTTATCCGAGGCAAAGCGTCCAGACGAGGCACCTAGGGGAGGGAAGGGGCTTTCATGGCGTCGATCTCGTGGGAGGCGCCCCCTTGCGATCTATCCTGAACAAAGCAGGCATCACCCCAGACCTCAACGCCGTGTTTCTTATCTCGGCCCCGGACGGGTACCGTTCCCTCTTGTCCTACGGGGAGGTCTTTCTGGATGCAGGCGGGGAACGCCTCCTTGTAGCGGACCAGATGAACGGTCAGCCCATCGAAAAGGGGGGGAAATTCTTCTTTGTGCCCCCCGATGACCTTCTGGCCGATCGGGACGTGAAGGCCGTTGAGAAGATCGAGGTCATTTCGGTCAAACAGTTCCCTGCCCTGTACGTCATCGGGGTTGGATGCGGCGATATCGACCTCATCACCCTGGATGCCATCTCCGCCATGGCCAGGGCAGACGTCTTTGTCTCCCCTCCGGATATTCAAAAGCAGTTCTCCAAGTACATGGGGAACAAACCCATCCTTCTGGACCTGTACGAGTTTGCCCCACCTGTCATGAAAAGGAAGCACCCCGACCTCTCGCCGGAGGCACTGGAAGGCCTAACTAAAAAGGAGCAGACAGCCAGCGCCAGGACCATTCAGAAGGCCCTGGATGAGGGAAAGACCGTGGCCATCCTGGAATACGGCGACCCCACGATCTGGAGCGGCTGGCGATACATTCACAGCCAGTTCCCCGAGGGGACCGTTCGGATCGTGCCGGGGATCAGCTCCTTCAATGTGTCCAACGCCCTTATCGGCAAGGACGTGGCCTGCAATGGCGCCATTGTCATCGCGACCCCGAGGGGCCTCAAAGAAGACCCGGACATGGTTAAGGCCATTGCACAGAAAGGGGAAACCATCTGCGTCTTTATGGGTCTGAAGGATATAAAAGACCTGGTCGCTTTACTCAAAAAGTGGTATACTGGTACGACGCCCGTCGCCCTGGTTTACAAGGCCGGCTATGCGGCAAGTGAAACCATGGTAAAAACGACCCTTGACGGCGTGGTAGCGGCTGCCGACAAGGCCGCGGAGAAATTCCTCGGGCTGATTTATGTTGGCCCATGCCTTGCGGCAGGGTCCGGCAGCCCCCGAGTGGGTGATTAGATGAAAGGGGCTACAGGAGCGGCTCTCCAGCCGCGATGATATTGTTTGCAAATAGGGCTCCTATGGGCGCCTGGGCATGCGGTCCCTCTGAACGGTGACGGATGATATTTTCAGAGATGCAGACAGCGTGAAAACGACGTGGGAATCCAGCACCGAGCTAAAAAGGGAAATCGGCGCGGGCTCGGCCATCATTATCGTCATCGCCAACATGATAGGCACCGGGATATTTACCACATCGGGCTTTATCATGGAGGCCCTGGGCGATCCTATCACCATGCTGGCGTGCTGGTTGGTCGGCGGAATAGTGGCCCTTTCAGGGGCACTCTGTTATGGGGAACTGGGGGCCATGTTCCCCAGTGCCGGCGGAGAATATGTGTACCTGCGGGAAAGCCTCGGAAAATTGAGCGGATTTCTCTCCGGGTGGATCTCCCTGATCGTCGGGTTCTCCGCGCCCATTGCGGCCGCGGCCATGGCCTTTGCCTCCTATTTTTTTCGCGTATTTCCAAACAGCCTGACCGGCATGCCCGATGCGCCCTTGATCGATATCGGGTGTCTCCATATTTCGCCTCTGTCCCTCCTTGCCGTGGGGGTGATCATCCTCTTCTCGCTCATCCATTGCTACAGCCTTTACCTGGGGAGCCGGGTTCAGAATGCACTGACAGGGTTCAAGGTCGTGGTCATCCTCGCATTTGTGGTGGGCGGGATCTCATTCGGGCACGGGTCCGCGGACCATTTTTCTTCCGGATCGGATAAGGGCGTCCTTCTCTCCACAGGGTTTGCCTCCTCACTGATCTTTATCTCCTTTGCCTACAGCGGGTGGAACGCGGCCGCCTATTTAGGCGCTGAGATCAGGAACCCGGCCAGGAACCTCCCTCTCTCCCTGTTCTGGGGGACCTTTTCGGTCGTGATTCTCTACCTCCTCCTGAACGTTGTCTTTATCTATGCACTCCCTCCATCGGAGATGAGCGGGGTCCTGGAGGTGGGTGCCGCATCGGCCTTCGCCCTGTTCGGGGAGGGGGTGGAAAGGATCTTTGCGGGGGCGATCACCTTCTGTCTCCTCTCAGTCATCAGCGCCATGATTATGGCCGGCCCCAGGGTCTATTATGCCATGGCAAGGGATCATCTCTTTTTCGGCCGCTTCGGCCAGGTCACCCGGAGACATGGGGCGCCGGCCCAGGCCATCTTTTTGCAGGCCGCCATCGCCATGCTTATGGTCGTCACCTCCTCTTTTGACAAACTCCTTATATATATAGGCGTTACTCTGTCGCTTTTCGCCATGCTCACGGTGATCGGCATGATGGTCCTGCGGGCAAGGGGGCTTTGTCTCAAAACCCCCTACCGGACCTTCGGCTATCCGATCACGCCCCTCTTTTTTATCCTGTTCAACCTGTGGATGATCGTTTTCTGCCTCAAAGACAACCCGATGGTGTCCGTATACAGCGGAGCAACCATCGCTTTCGGCATCGTGGTCTTTTTCTGGTTCAAGAAAAAGGCAAAACAGACGGCGCAAGGGTTATCGTGAAGCCGTCAGACCCGCTTAAACCGTCACAGGGCCACACAACAAAGAGGGAAAACAGATCTCCATGGTAAAAAGCGAATGGGAAGTCAACCCCCAGGGCAATCGCATGAAATCATGGCGCTGCCAAGCCGAGAAGTTCTTTGATGTATTCCAGGTCCCAACCAGCGCGTTTACGGCTGGCTTTAACGCCGATTTTCCGACCGAGATCTTGCTTGATAAGG
>Ga0209164_1000979_pt1 | contig 45362 bp, 37 predicted proteins | sample MTBNYHSulfiMetaG_FD_187458 | JGI IMG/M metagenome (GOLD analysis project Ga0209164, IMG submission 187458) | Enrichment culture microbial communities from rom New York Harbor, USA that are MTBE-degrading - MTBE-NYH (New York Harbor Sulfidogenic)... | ecosystem: Environmental > Aquatic > Marine >... | reverse complement strand
GCGTGTCGGACGTGTTTCGGACTTCGCCATGAATGAGCAGGCTCGTCGCAACATCCCGCCGAATCGAGTTCGTTATCCTGCGGACCGCAGCTTCGCTTCCGGTTGCTCTCCACCCCGCCTCACGGCGGATGCAGTTACCTTCGGCTACGGGGCCGTGGCTTACCCCGGCACGGACTTACACCGTGCTGATATGGCGCCTTCACAGGCGCACTCATTCCGGCGAAAGCCGGAATCCAAACTGTTTCTGGATGCCGGTTGCAGATCCCGTGTTCAGCGGGGATCAAGTCCGGCATGACGAAAATGTCAAAAGTATTATGAGACAGTTAATAACCCCATAACCCCTGAACCCCTTGACCACTTGATCCCTTGATCCAATGTGCTTCCGCTTATTTTTTCTATTTGATTCTTCCATCTTTATCAACTATTAAAATGGACCATTCATAAACGCTAAATTCCCAGCGGGTGGGTAATGCAGGATATTCTCTTTCTCTTGTTGCTGGTGGTTGTCGGCATCATTGCCGGATTCCTGAACGTCATGGCCGGCGGCGGATCGGCCATCTCCCTCCCCCTTCTTATTTTTCTCGGCCTGGACAGCCCCCTGGCCAACGGCACCAATCGGCTGGCCATATTCATCCAGACCATTGCCAGCATCCTCTCCTTTAAACAGGAAAAATTCTTCGAATTTAAAACCAGCCTGAAACTGGCGGCCTTCGCTCTTCCCGGGGCCGTTGCCGGCGCCGTCCTTGCGGTAAAAATCAGCAGCGTCCTTTTTCAACAGGTGCTGGGAATTTTTATTTTTGGAATCTTAATGACCGTTATTATCCCGCGGTCGAAGAAAACCGATCCCGGCCGGACTACCGAACCGGCCCACGGATGGCTGATTTACCCGGTCATGCTGGTTGTCGGATTTATCGGCGGATTTCACCAGGTGGGCATCGGTTTTTTAATGATCGGGGCTTTGAGCCATATCATGAAAATGGACCTGGTTCGCATCAATATGCACAAGGCTTCGGTCTTTTTCATCTATACGATCCCGGCCCTGATGGTATTTGCCTGGACGGATAATATCGCCTGGAAGTACGGCATCGCCCTTGCCGTCGGAAATGCCGTCGGCGGCTGGTGGTCCGCCAAGATTGCGGTCCGAAAAGGAGAAAGGATGATCCGGATCGTTCTGGCGGTTGCCATGCTGATCATGGCCGTCAAGCTGCTGAACAGTTTTTAGAATCCTTATTTTCATTGGCTGCGGCCGACGCGCAGCCATGCCCAGCAAATCAGGAATAAAAGCGCCACGGTAGCGCCGGCAATTGAAAAACTCGTATGAAATCCGTAACGGTCGATCAGAAAGCCCATGACCGGCGTCAAGACTCCGCCCCCTTCGATATTCGAAAAATAGTAGATGCCCAGCACCGTTGAACGGTTTTTCTCGCCGGTCTGGCTGACAATAAACGTTTCCGACACCGGCGTGCGAATATAGTTGCATATGCCCAGCACGAACATGATGCCGGCGACGCCCACGGCCGCCGGCATGAAATTCAGCAGATAGATGACCGGACCGGTGATAAAACAGACCGTCAATACAACCGGGACGCCCCCCAGGCGGTCTGAAAGCATCCCTCCCAGCAGGCTCGCCCACAGCCCGGCGGAATAAAATATCGACAGGAAGGCCGCGGCCGCTTCCTTTGAAAGACCGAAGCGGTCCACCAGATACAGGGGAACAAATGCGACCATGCAAAATGTTACGGCATGGGCAAAGGTGCTGATGATGATAAAGGGCGCCAGTTGATGAAAATTACGGCGCGGTGCGCATTTTTCCCGTTCGGCCGAAGCGGCCGCTGCGAATTCATCGGCGCTTGCTTTCAGGCGCCGCCCCAGGACGACATAAATACCGACTCCGAACAGAATGGTTGGAACCGACAGGGCGATGAAGGTCCCCCGCCAGCCCCACAGGGAGGCAAGGGCGACGGCAATGAGGGGCGCCAGAAAAAAGGGGGCGCTGCCCCCTGCCATATGAAGCCCCATCGCCCGGCCCCGGTTTTTGGGTTCAACCGCGGCTGAAATTAAAGGCGGTGCGGCCGGATGATAACCGCCGCCGGCGATCCCCATGGCCACCAGACAGATCAGCAGGATGCCGTAGGTTTGCGAAAGCCCCACCAGGAGCCCTGCAATTGCCACGCCGCTAATGCCGATGGCCAGCAAAATCCGGGGCCCCACCCGGTCGGCCAGCCAGCCCGCCGGGAACTGGCTCAGACCGTAAGACAGCGTAAACGCGGAGATCAGCAGGCCGGACTGGGTATAATCGAGGCCGAAGTCCTGCCGGATCATGGGCAGAAGCGGAACCGGCAGGGAATTCACGAGATGATGGCCGAAATGCGCCAACATAAAAAGCGGCAGCAGACCGGAGAAGGCAAGCAACCCGCCCGGCTTATTCAGGCCGGCGAAAGATCTGAATATTTTTTTCATAACTTGTTTTTCTGAGATGATGCCTGGAAGCGTTCTAATCCGGAGCGGAAATATAGGCAAATTGACTATGGGTGTCAAGCAGGATAGTGTAATCTCGAATTGTCTTTCTACGGGGTTCCAAAACAACTTTGCAAAAGCAGAAATAAACATTGCAGGACTGTTTTATGGGAAAAGGGAAAAGTCTGCACTTGACAAAGGCGATGGGTTTATCCTATTAATAAAGTTCTGTTTAGAAACCGTGGGGATTTCCGGTTTGATCCAACACCGGCCTTACACGGATCTTAAAAAATAGAAATATTTCGGGCGGTTAACTCAGCGGGAGAGTGCTACCCTCACACGGTAGAAGCCACTGGTTCAAATCCAGTACCGCCTACCACACAAAAAAGGCTTCCAGCCTTTATCGGCCGGAAGCCTTTTTTATCGGATGCCTTCAGGAAGAACGTACAAACCCATCCGGGTTATATCAGGCCTTCAAAAAAATCATGGCCCTTGTCGTCCACCAGGATAAAGGCCGGAAAATCCACCACCTCAATCCGCCAGACCGCTTCCATGCCGAGTTCCGGAAAGTCGATGCATGCGACCTTTTTGATGTGCTCCTCGGCCAGCAGGGCGGCCGGCCCGCCGATGGAACCCAGATAGAAGCCGCCGTATTTCTGGCAGGCTGCGGTCACCTGGCGGGAGCGGTTGCCCTTGGCGATCATTACCAGGGATCCGCCTTTGGCCTGGAGCAGGTCCACATAGGAGTCCATGCGGCCGGCCGTAGTCGGGCCGAATGAGCCGGAAGCCTTGCCCTGAGGAGTTTTGGCGGGACCGGCATAGTAAACGGGGTGCTTTGTCAGGTAAGCGGGGAGTTCCTTGCCGGAATCGAGGATCTCCTTGAAGCGGGCATGGGCGCTGTCCCGGGCGACGATAATGGTGCCGGTCAATGCGAGCCGGGTAGCAACCGGATGTCGGGTCAGTTGTGCCAGAATCCCTTTCATCGGCTGGTCAAGATCGATAGGGACGACCCCATGCTCCTGTTTTCCACGGTACCGGTCCGGAATCAGGCGACCGGGATCGGCGTCCAGCGCTTCCAGCCAGATCCCCTCCCGGTTGATTTTGGCCATGATGTTGCGGTCGGCCGAACAGGAAACCCCCATCCCGACCGGGCAGGAGGCGCCATGGCGCGGGAGCCGGATGATGCGCACATCATGGGCAAAGTATTTGCCGCCGAACTGAGCGCCAAGGCCGCATTCACGAGCCGCTTTAAGAATTTTATCCTCCAGGCGCAGGTCGCGAAAGGCCTGCCCTCCCGTGTTTCCTTCCGACGGCAAGTTGTCTAAGTAACCGGTTGTAGCCAGCTTGACCGTTTTCAAACAGGTTTCCACACTGGTGCCGCCCACAACAAAGACCAGATGGTAGGGCGGGCAGGCCGCCGTACCAAGGGTTTTCATTTTGCCGACCAGGAATTTTTCCAGGGACTCCGGGTTCAGCAGCGCCTTGGTTTCCTGAAACAGTGCCATCTTATTGGCACTGCCGCCGCCCTTGAGAACAAAAAGAAATCTATATTCGGCGCCTTCAGCAGCATAGATATCGATCTGGGCCGGGAGGTTGTTGCCGGAATTGACTTCCCGGTACATATCCAGCGGAACCGTCTGGGAATAGCGCAGGTTTTCCTCGGTGTAGGTCTTGTAAATTCCTCTGGAGAGAAATTCCGCATCGTTGCAGCCGGTCCAGATCTGTTGACCTTTTTTGGCAACGACCGTTGCCGTTCCGGTATCCTGGCAGAAGGGGAGTTCGAATTTGGCCGCAATTTCGGCATTACGCAGCATCGCAACGGCAACCCCGCGGTCATTGGGGGAAGCCTCCGGGTCGGAAATAATTTTTGCAACCAGTTCATTATGACGGGGGCGCAAGAGGAAGGAGGCTTCGCGCGTGGCCTGGTTGGCCAGGAAAGCGAGTCCTTCGCCTTCGACCTTGACCATCGGCTGCCCGCCGAAATCGGCAGTGCCGACAAAGTCCCGGGTAAGCAGACGGTAGGTTGTGTCATCCTTATTCAATGGAAACGGGTCCTGATACTTGAATTCCGGCATATTCTCTCTCCTTAGTATAGAAAATCGTTTTAAAAATACGGCTGATCAGCAACCATACAGCGCGGCCTGATGTGCCTCCGCTGCAATACGGGTGGGAACACCCGCCAGCCCAGCCTTTCGGACCGACAGCGCAGCGCAGGCATTGGCAAAACGGGCCGCCTCGACGGCATCGCCGCCTTCACGATATCTTACAAAAAAGGCCGCGGCGAAAATATCCCCTGCCCCGGTTGAATCCACTTCAACCTCGGGTTTTACCGGGACATGGGTAACACATCCTTTGTGGTAAACATTGCACCCCCCCGGCCCCATCGTCTCGACAGCCAGCCCGACTGAAGTCAGCAGCGGAATCATGTCCGCGCGACAGCCGAACAGGTCCGACCGGCCGAACACCAGCACGTCAATTTCCGCAAGCCGTTCCTTCAACTCCGGATGCGGCCGGCAAATGACATTTCCCCCCGCAGCCCGACCCCGCAGCCAGCCCTGCACCGTCACACAAACCAGGGAACCCCTGAACCGGCTGCACATGGCCGGAGACATCTCCTGGGCAATCGGCGCCAGGTGGACGATGGAAGCCCCGCGCCAGGCCGGGGGAACATGTTCATCCTTGAGCATGGCAGCCGTAGCCGACCATTTTTGACGCCGGCGCCCCGCCTGGTAAATGTTTCTAAATTGGGTGCTGAACCGGGAAGGCACACTTTCGATTCGAACACCGGCCAGCGGCGTCAGCGAAGGAATGTCGGGACCATAGCTGGTTACCGCGGCCGTGCGCTGCCCCAATCGACGGGCGGTTAAACCGGCATAGCTGCAGGTGCCTCCCAGGAGAACCCCCTGGGGTCCATTATCTTTGGCAAAATGCCCGATAATCAGATAATCGGGGGAATCGGTCCCGTCTATGTCAACGCCCACCCTTTCCTTTCAGCCCTTTTACAGCCGCAGTCATGTAAAAGTGAATATCACAGAAGCGGAACGGAATAAAGCGATCTGTCATTGAAGCACCCGGCTATCCCCAGGATGCAGAGCATGGATGGCACGTGCGGTTGCGTTGCAAAACCGGGGCGGACAGCGGCAATGCTCCCCCTCAAACGGTTGCTTTCCCGCCTGAACCCTGTTATAAAAAAGAAAAATAAATATGGCAGGAAGCCCCCGACGCCGGATCATAGGGTGTTCGTTTTTGCAGGGCAGCCTGTTTACGCCACACTGTTTTGAGTGAACCCCATGCCTGTATTTGAATACTCAGCCCTGGATATCAAGGGCAAAGCCGTTGCGGGCGTCATCGATGCCGAAAGCGCCGTCGCGGTCCGGCAAAAGCTTCGCGCCTCAAAGGTTTTCCCGGTTTCAATCAAAGAGGCCGGCAATGCCGCCGTAAAAAAGGATACCGGAACTTTTGAACTCGGCCGCCTGTTTTCCCGGATCAGTCTGTCTGAAATTTCCCTGATGACGCGTCAGTTGGCGACTCTGGTTGAGGCCGGGTTTCCGCTGGTAACCGCGCTGGACACCCTGATACCCCAAACCAAATCGCATTCATTTAAAAAACTTCTGACTCAGATAAAAGATGCCATCATCGCGGGGAGCAGTTTTGCCGGCGCCATATCGCAATATCCGGGAACATTTTCACCCCTTTACATTAACATGGTGCATGCCGGTGAAACATCGGGAACCCTGGAAATCGTCCTGGATCGGCTTGCGGATATCACCGAGAAACAGCAGGCCTTAAATATCCGGATCCGGTCCGCACTGGCCTACCCGGCCCTGATGACGGTTATCGGGGTGATCGTTCTGACGCTGCTGTTGACATATATCGTTCCCAGCATCACCGGTGTCTTTTCCGAAATGAATCAGGTTCTGCCGGCACCCACGCGCTTATTGATCGTCGTCAGCAGCCTGTTTAAATCCTACGGCTGGATGCTTTTATTGGCTGCCGCGGTTGCAATTCCGGTATTCAAAAGCACAAAAAAAACAGCCAGAGGAAAATACCTGTGGGATAAGCTTCTCCTTTCCCTGCCGCTCACCGGCCCCTTGACCCGAAAACTGGCGGTGGCACGCTTTGCCAGGACCCTGGGCTCTCTGCTGGAAAACGGTGTTTCCATGCTCCCGGCGCTGGAGATCGTTAAAAATATTGTGGCGAACACATTGATTTCCAAGGCCATCGAGTCCGCAACCCGGGAAGTCGGCAAAGGGCAGGCGTTATATCAGGCCCTGACGACATCGAACGCTTTCCCGGGTCTTGCCCTGCAGATGATTCAGGTGGGTGAACAGAGCGGTGAACTGGAGCGGATGTTGAACAAAATTGCGGATGTGTTTGAAAACGAGGTGACCTTATCGGTCGTCAGCATGACATCGCTGCTTGAGCCTGTGATGATTCTGATCATGGGCGTCATTGTCGGTTTTATCGTTCTTTCGATATGCCTGCCGATTTTTGAAATGAACCAGCTGGTAATGTAGCCGCCGCAACGAGGAAAATCGAATGCCGCTAATAGCAGCCGTTTTTGGAAGCCCCCGGCGCAGGGGGAACACCGCCACCCTTTTGCGGCAGGCGATAAAGGGCGCCCGGGATGCCGGTGCAGAAGTCAGCGAAATCGTTTTACGCGACCTTAATATGTCGCCATGTCTTGAAATATACGGATGTAAACAATCCGGGCAATGCGCCATTCAGGACGATTTTCAGGGAGTGCTGGAACAATTGCTGGCATCACAGGGTATCCTGCTGGCTTCCCCGATTTTTTTCTATACGGTCAGTGCGCATACCAAGATCCTGATGGATCGATGCCAGTCCCGCTGGGTTAAAAAATACTGGGTCGATAACGGTCCCTTGGACGCGCACCGGAACCATCGTAAAGGACTGTTCATTGCGGCGGGAGCAACCAAAGGGAAAAAACTGTTTGAGGGATCGCTCCTGACGGTAAAATATTTTTTTGACGCACTGGATGCACGGCTCTGGCGAGCGTGCCTCTACCGGGGGCTCGATTTCGAGGGGGATGTATTAAAGCACCCGGACTATCTGGATGAAGCTTATCAGGCCGGCAAAGAATTTGCCGCCGCCCTCTGAATCAAAGGGGTCCAGGGTTCCAGTGTTTGTTCCGGATGAATTCATGCGGGTTATCTGCTTCCTTTCACCCCCTGAAAGCTTCTCCTGTTTTTTATATTCACTTGAACCCCTGACTCCTGGAACCCTTGAATCCTACTATTAAGTCAACCCATTCAGCGCCTGCAACACGGCATCATAATCCGGTTCCTGGGCAATCTCCGGAACAAGCTGAATATAACGGATCACTCCCTTTCGATCCACCACGAACACCGCCCGGGCCAGCAGTCGCAATTCCGGGATCAGCACGCCATAGGCGTTGCCGAATTCGGCCTGACGATGATCGGAAAGCGTGGCGACCTTGTCGACGCCGGCTGCGCCGCACCAGCGCTTCTGGGCAAAGGGAAGATCCATACTGATGGTCAGGATATCCACATCGGAGCTCAGCTTTGCAGCCAACTGATTGAATTTGCGGGTTTCCATGTCACACACCGGCGTGTCGAGCGACGGCACCGACGAAATCACACGGATCCTTCCCTTATAAGATGAGAATCTCACCGGTCTCAGGTCATTGTCCAGAACCTCAAAATCAGGCGCCGGCTGCCCGACCTTCAACTCATCACCGGCCAGCGTGACCGGATTTCCCCTCATCGTAACCAAACCTTTACGCGCTGCCATAGTCGTACCTCCTTTTTGTTTATGTCTAAATGATCGTAACCTGCGTATCTGCAAAATTAAGCATTTTTCATCGATTCGCAACAATTTGAACAGGAGGGTGTCCGGCGGATGGTCCGACTATTTGTACAACCGGTTTATGCGCTGCACCCGCAAGCGTGCAGACGGAAGAGAGCTGTTAATACGCTGGTAGCGGCATTCAGGTGGCGGACTACCTTCGACCCAGAAAGTAATCCAAAACAAAAAAAAGCCCGCCGATACAGAACAATAAAACAAACAAAGGAAGGGTGACAATATACTCGGCAATCCTTTCCGCGCCTCCGAATGAGGCGTTTCCCAGCCATTCAAAATAGTGTTCCCCGATGATATCCACGAGAGAGAGACTCTGCCAGCCCCCATCGGACTCCATCGTACTCGACAGCATCTGAAATCCGATCAGCAACCCGCCCCCCAGGCATGAAAGCACCCCAAACAATGTAAATTTGGTCATATACCCGTCTCCTGAAGCTGAACAACTCTCGTCTGCAAGACGAGGGGTTCAAGTGTTAGTTGATTGAAATCAACAACTTTAAAGCCGAACTTACAAGGCCGTCATGCCGGAGTTGATAAGCCTGCCCCGGCATTTGCTTAGTACATGTCGGCATAAATACGATAGCGATTTCAAGAACCTGGATTCCTGCTTTCGCAGGAATGACGGGCGCTTTGAGTTTCTTTGTCATTCCGGCATGTTCTATGCCGGAATCCAGGGATGACAACACCGAAACCCGGTTCAATAAAATACGTCATCGAATTTATGACTCAGAGCACTTAGCCGGAGGCATCCAGAATTGATATGCGTTTATTTACTGGATTCCGGCTCGGAGGCCGGAATGAGAAGTCGCTTTGCGACAAAGGATCTTTGCTTCGCCTGAAGGCGAGGGGTTTCAACCATCCCCGGAGGGGACACTAATCCGAAATGCAGTTTAGAGTTTGTCGATCAGGTCGCACAGCAGTCGCACGCCGAATCCGGTGCCCCCCGCCGTGCAATAGGCATCCCCTTTTTTGGCATAAGCCGGACCGGCGATATCGATATGGGCCCAGCGGGTATCCTTGACGAATTCCGATAGAAACAGTGCGGCGGTAATAGCACCGCCCCAGCGCGTACTGCCCATATTGCTGATATCGGCAAAATCGCTCTTGAGCTGCTCCTTATAATCCGGCGGCAACGGCATCCGCCAGCAGCGTTCATGGGTTTTTTTGCCGGATGCAACAATCGCTTCGGCCAGACCGTCATCGTCTGAAAAAACACCGGCGATCTTTTCCCCCAGCGCCACAACGCAGGCGCCGGTAAGCGTGGCCAGATCGATGAGGATCTGGGGCTTGTATCGTCGGGACACGTACGCCATGGCATCGGCCAGGATCAGCCGGCCCTCGGCGTCGGTATTGCCGATTTCAATGTTTTTACCCGAATAGCTTTTGATGATATCCCCGGGTCGGGCGGCGCTCCCCGAGGGCATATTTTCGACGATGGGGATGGCGCCGATCACATTCATTTTCGGTTTCAACTTCGCAATCGTAATCAGTGTGGCCGCAACCGCAGCCGCACCGGACATATCCATTTTCATGTCGTCCATTGAAGCCGAAGGTTTTAAATTGATCCCTCCGGAATCAAACGTGACCCCCTTCCCGACCAATGCGATTGTCCTGCCCGCGCCTTTGGATTTACGCTCCAGCAGGACCATTCGCGGCCGGTTCGTACTCCCGGCGCCGACTGCCAGCAGCGCGCCGAACCCTTTCCGCTGCAACTCTTTTTCCGGCATGATTCTAACCGCCAGCTTCGCTTTGCGCGCCCGGGACAGAATCAGATCGGCAAACTGCTCCGGCCGCTTATCATTGGGAGGCAGATTGACCCAGTCCCTTGCCAGCGCGGTTCCCGCACAAATCGCCTCCACCCGCGACGGGAGCCCGCCGTATTTTTTTGCGGCGGCATCCTCAACCAGCAGAAAAACCTTTTTAAGGGGTTTTTGTTTCTTTGTCTCCAGATATTTATCGAACAGGTGGTTTCCCAGGCAAATTCCTTCCATCAACGCCTCAAGCATCAGGTCATGCTTAAGACTGATTCTTGCGGCCGAAGGCGCCAGCATATGCACGACGTCAAGTTTCATCTGGATACATTTTTTAGCGGCCTTTCCCGCCATCGCCCGCAAGCTTTCGGGAACAACCTCATCAAATTTTCCCAGTCCCAGAAAAATGACCCGGTTCACCGCGGTCCCGGATGGTTTGTAGAGAACAATTTCCTCATCTTTTGCCCCGCTGAACTCTTTAAGCTTTTTTACTTTTTTCAGTATTGCCGCAATGGCCTGATCCGTATGGATCTCTCTGTCCGCGCAGACCGGCACGATCACTGTTTCAATGGATTCCTTCTTTAAATCAGCAGAAGCAAATGCCAGCACATTTCACCTCATATTTCATGTATGCCGTGACTTTTAATTAACGATTTTAAATCAAACTCCTGAACAAGCGTCATGCTTAAAAATTGGACGCTGATGCGACGGACGTTTTTAGAGCTGTAAGAGATGTCGCCGGTCTCGGTATTAGAAATCAGTTTGACCTTTAACTTTTCCAGGAACAGCTTTCCATCCAGAAACAAATCAATCCTGAATCTGTCCGACAGGGGTCGCCCCCGGTCAACCCAGTTGAAGGTAAGGCCGCCCAGTCCGATATTCACGATCTGGTCCCCGGGGGAAGGCTCCGGATCAATAGCCACCGTCAGCCCCTCGCGAACCTGGTAGCGTTTATGCTTTCTGTGTTTTAAGGTAAATATCTTCTTCAGAAAATTTTTCACCCCCACACCCTCCGCAACATCCCGCTTTTTTGAACCGCGACAGCAGGCGCTGACCCCGTCCCGCCGGGGCGGGACCGCCGCAATGTTCGCTTTAATTAGAATAAAGTTCAATATTTGTCAAATGCATGCCTCCGGGGACGGCAATTTCTGATACTCCGCTGAACCGGGTTTTGCATCGGGATTGATAAGACGGCAAGCCGTTTGCGCAAATCGGCTATCACGAAACCAGGCTCAGAAAATATCGGTGAAAACGGTCGTCCGTTGTCAATTCCGGATGAAAGGAGGTCGCCAGCCATTTACCCTCCCGGGCGGCTACGGCGGTTCCATCCGGCAGAAAAGCGATGGCTTTTGCCTTTCCGCTTGCGGATACGATTTTGGGGGCACGGATAAAAATAGCCGGAAACGGACGCACGCTGCCTTCAGACAGCACCGGCACCATAATATCGCTTCTGAAGCTTTCCTTCTGGCGCCCGAAGGCATTGCGCTGGACCTCTATATCCATCAGGTTTAACAGCGGCTGATCCGTTCCGATGTCCCTGGCCATTAAAATCATGCCGGCACAGGTCCCCCACATCGCCTTGCGAAGTCCGAACATGCGCAAAGGATCCATGAGACCATAGCCGGCCGCCAGTTTTCCGATCGTGGTGCTTTCGCCCCCGGGAATAATCAGTCCCGCCAGTCCGTCTAAATCCTTCGGCAATCGAACTTCGCGGGTTTCGACTCCCAGGCGGCGTAAAACCGCAATGTGTTCGATAAAATCACCCTGCAATGCCAGCACTCCGATTATTTTTACATCGTTTGCCATGGTTACCAGCCGCGTGTTGCCAATTGTTCTTTTTCCGTCAAACTGCCGACGTTGATCCCCACCATGGGGGCCCCCAGGTTTTCACTTACCTTGGCAAGGATATCCGGATTTCTGAAATGTGTGGTGGCCTCGACAATCGCCTTGGCCCGCTGGGCCGGATTGCCGCTTTTGAAAATTCCCGAACCGACAAAAACCCCGTCAACTCCGATCTGCATCAGCAAAGCCGCATCCGCCGGCGTGGCCAGTCCCCCGGCGGCAAAATTAACCACCGGCAGCCGCCCCAGGGTTTTCGTTTCTTTAACCCGTTCGTAGGGTGCGCCGATGGTTTTGGCGTAAGTCATTAATTCCTCATCCGGCATGGATTGCAGGCGCCGGATTTCCCCCAGAACGGTGCGGGCATGCCGGACCGCTTCGACGACATCCCCGGTTCCGGCCTCGCCTTTGGTGCGGATCATGGCAGCGCCTTCGCCCAGCCGGCGCAAGGCTTCGCCCAGGTTGCGGCAGCCGCAGACAAAGGGGACTTTGAACTCATGTTTATTGACATGATAGGTTTCATCCGCCGGCGTCAGGACTTCACTTTCATCGATATAATCCACACCGATGGCCTCCAGTATCTGGGCTTCCACAAAATGACCGATGCGGCATTTTGCCATCACCGGGATGGAAACGGTCTCGATGATCCTGCGGATCAAGCCGGGGTCGGACATGCGGGCCACACCGCCGTCCGCACGAATGTCTGCGGGAACCCGTTCCAGCGCCATCACCGCCACCGCCCCGGCATCTTCGGCGATCCGGGCCTGCTCCGGCGTCACCACGTCCATAATGACGCCGCCTTTGAGCATCTGGGCCAGCCCGCGTTTAACGGCCATGCTGTCAACATCATCCTGTTTGGAAATTTCAACAACCTTTTTTTTTGCGTTCATAACTCCCCTCCAAAAAATATTTGTTATCACCGCGGCACGTTCGGATAAATCCAAGACCCATCGGATTTGTATATAGCACCATCCTGCCAAAAACGACAATAATTCCTGCAACAATTGCCCGTCAAAATTTTAATGTTAACATAGGTACGTTTTTTCAGGATTACAATCCCCGCCTGAATGCGGCCGCTGTCTTTTCAATTATCCGGATGAAAGATTTTTCAGGCGTGAAACCATTTCCCAGGAAAAAGCACCGGGGTAACACGGCAGTAGGGCGTTGTTGGTGTAAATCGGGTCCGCGGCAAGCGGATACCGGGAAGACGCCGCCGCTGCCTGCCATAATGCCGTCCGGGGTATCGGGGAATAATAGGCCGGTATGGGTGTAATGCCGCTCCTTTTGACGGTCTCAATGGATTCGATGATGGATGCCGAAGTCTGCCCCGGTAGTCCGACCAGCAGGTAGGCGCCGATCTGGTCCTTTCTGAAACCGGAATTTTTCAGCAGAACAACCGCCTGGATAAATTCAGCCGCTGTCACTTTGGCATCCAGCCCGTCCCTTTGCGCAAAGGCCGTCGTTTCCAGCCCGAGACGGATGGTCTTGAACCCGGCCCGAAACATCAAGCCGGCCGTCCGGTCGGTAATCCCGCGAATATGGACGGCATTGGGGAGATGGAACTGAATGTCCAGGCCGGCCCGGATGATTGCCTCAAACAGGGGCAGGGCATGATTTTCCGCATCCACGAGGAGGGCGTCGTCGTAAAAAACGAAATCCTTGACCGCATGGGCCCGATGCCAGAACTCGATTTCAGCCATGACGGCCGCCACTCCCCGTTTCATTCGCTTGGGAAAGAGCAGTTGCGAAGCGCAATACGCGCATCTGAACGGGCAACCTTTGCTCGTCAACAGGGGGACATAATTGATCTTGCGCTGGAGGTCGAACGCCGGATAGGGATACGTATCCATATCTTCCGGGTCGAACCGGCATTTCACCGCAACGCCGGTATGCCGGGCCGCCAGTTCAAGAATACGGCCTTCCCCCGGACCGGGCGCAATCAGATCCGCGCCAGAGCAGTCGGCGGCATGCTCCCGGCACAGGGTAGCGTAAATCCCGCCGAGAATCACCGTCGTCTCCGGGAATATCTCTTTTATGACCCCGATCGTTTCCTGAACCCCCGGATACCAATACGTCATTTGGGAAGTCACCAGTACAAGATCCGGCTGCGCCAAAGCTCTTAAATCCCGCCTGAACCACTCCGGCCGGATCCCGTACCTTGAAAAATTGCGGGGGATATCGCCCAAGACACCCGGCTTAGGTATGCGCGTCTTCAGGTAAGGGCCGCGCCCGCCTCGGGCGCCGGGGTCCGAAGCAGGAGCCATGGGGTGAAAACGGTCCAGGCAGTCCCGATAGGACACCTTAAAGTCGTGCCTCCGCAGAATCCCGGCCAGGGTCAGCAGCCCCAGCGGCTTGGCCCAGAAATCGTATGCGGCAAAATCGGTTATCCAGGGATTGACCAGAAGAATATGCGGTATATCCGGTTTCACTTGAAAGAAAGGGCTCCAGGATTCAAGGGGTTAAGGGTTGTGGTTTTTCAGGGAACAGCCGCCGGATATCCTTCTCTGTCGCCCGGCAGACGCCCCGTTCCGTAATAAAGCCGGATACCAGCCTGGCCGGAGTAACGTCAAAGGCATAGTCGGCGGCGGGGCTGTCCGCCGGGGGAACCAGAACCCTGCGGACGACTCCGCCGTCCAGCCCCTGGACGTATCGGACCTCGTCCGGGTTGCGTTCTTCAATCGGAATCTCCTTGATTCCATCCCGCAGCGTCCAGTCAAAGGTGCTTGAAGGCAGGGCGACATAAAACGGAATATGATTGTCTTTGGCAGCCAGGGCTTTTAAATAGGTCCCGATTTTGTTGGCCACATCCCCCGTAAAAGTGGTTCGATCCGTCCCGGTAATGACCATGTCGACTTTGCCGTGCTGCATGAGATGACCGCCGGCGTTGTCCACGATAACGGTATGGGGAACGCTCTTTTTGCCGAGCTCCCAGGCGGTCAGGCGGGACCCCTGATTCAGAGGCCGGGTTTCATCCACCCAGACATGCACGTCGATGCCGTTTTCATGGGCCGCATAGATGGGGGCCGTCGCGGTGCCGTATTCCACACAGGCCAGCCAGCCGGCATTGCAGTGGGTTAAAATGTTGACCGGGGCGCCCCTCTTTTTCCGGCTGATCCGTGCGATCAGATCCATCCCGTAGCGCCCGATCCGCCGGCAGTTTTCGACTTCCGCTTCAGCGATTTTTTCCGCTTCCATCCGGGCGGCCTGGACCCGCCCCGCGTCATCGGTGCATGTTGCCAGCACCTTGAGAACCCTGTCGACGGCCCAGGCAAGGTTGACGGCCGTCGGCCGGGCCGATTCTATTCTTTGTGCGTCGCGCCGCAGGCCGTCCGGTCCGGACCTGTTCCCGGCAGCCGCCGCAGCCAGATACAGGCCGTAGGCAGCCGTAACGCCGATCAACGGCGCCCCGCGCACCAGCATCTCCCTGATGGCGCGGACAACATCCGCAACCGTCCTGAGTTCGACCACGACTTCGGCATGGGGCAGCTGCCGCTGATCGATTATCTTCACCATCCCGCTTTTCGGATCCAGCCAGATGGGTCTTTGACGAATCAGATCTGTTTTCATAAAAAAAACTCGCTTTCAAAACGCTAAGATGCTAAAATGGGATTCAGAATTAACGAATATTCGTAATCGTTTCGTTTTTTGAAAAAATACGGTAAGCCTGATCGGGTTTGGGCCGCAACGCATCGCAACAATATTACTCAGGATTTTGCAACGGCAGCATAACCCGCTCAGATCGTTCCGGACAGCCCCGGAGGATCATCTTGTACGACAGCGGGCAACGTCGCTGCCTGTGAAAATTTTCTTAAAAGTTTTGGGGCGTTGGGCGAAAGCACGGTTGCATTTGTTGCGGTGCGCTGCGGCCCAAACCCGATCAGGCGCGATTATTTAACAAACAGCTAAATGGATACGAATATTCTTATTTGGCAATTAAAAAGTCAACCCCCAGGGGATTCTTCAGTTAAGGTTGTGCATGGCATCCATGACGGCAAAAAAGATAACGATCGTTGCGATCATTTCAAGCATCATTCTCCTGCTTGGCCTGTTGTTTATATTTTTCAGATCCTCCGATAAAACGTCCCCCGGGTCATCCGCTGCCATTCCCGAAGCGCCCGTCAGGGGGTTTGCCTTTCTGGAACTGCATGCCGATTCAATCTTAACGGACAGGGTCAGAAACCGGCTGAAAGAAATACTGGGGTCTGCGGCCGTTGAAAGAAAAACCGTCCTTGACTTGGAAATGCACCATCCCGGATTCCTGGATCGATATTTTCCGGACCTCGGCAAACTGAACAGACAATTAAATTATGAAGGCGCCAGACGGGTCAGAATCGAGCACAACACCATCAAGCTGATCTTTCGCTACTCAACCACCTTTCAGTATGTGGAACTGTTTTTTTCAAACGATACCCAAAAACCGCTGTTGTTTCGCATCAGGGCCAAACGGGACGGAGGGGATTATCTTGCAACCCTCCGGCAGAAATATGGAGAACCCCAGGCAGTGTCCTGGAAGGATCAAAAAGGAAAATCCGTTTTCTGGACCATGGATAAGGATATGATGATTTTATCCCTTTTTGCGGACCAGTATGATCAGCCGCAATTTGAAATCATGATCTGCCATGTGGAGAATATCGAAAACTTATTGGCGGCCGAACACAAAGAATCCCGCCGGAGTGAAGCGGAAAAGGCCGGCGCCGGGCGAAAGCTTTTTTAATAACTGCGTCTCAGACCGCCATGCTGCGCAGCGCGGCACTCGCCGGCGGCGGGACCGGCGACCGGATTCCTGTATTTCAACAGACCGTCAGGCGGTTCAATTATCTTGAAGAGAACGGTCGGTCATCCCGCCGGGCGCCGATATGCCGCGGCGCTCCAGTAAAGAACCTTCCAGCCGGAACAGTTCCGTCAACGCCTTCAGATAGCTGGCCAGGGATCTGACCTCGACCAGCTGGCTCAGGAGAAGATCCCGCTGGGCCTGGTCCACCAGAAAGTTGGTGGAGCGGCCGACCTTGAACTTCTCGGTCTCGATGCGCAGTTTTTCTTCATCCAGCTTGCGGGTTTCGGAAGATGCGGCAATCTGCTGCCGGGCGCGCTGAACTTCAATAAAGGCCGCACGGACGTCCAGTTCCACCAGTTGCGACAGATTTTCCAGGGCTAATTGAGCCTGGTCCCGGTTGAGCAGCGAGCGGCGATGCCGGGCCTGAGCGCCTCGATTCTTAAGGGGATACTCAAACCGGACGCCGGCAAGCGCATCGTAGCTGTCGCCGCTGATATCGGCGGCACTTCCTCCGAATGAATCGGCATAACCGCTTTTGCCCAGGGTAATAAAAAAATCCATCCGGGGAAGGAGTCCGTTTTTAGTTTTCACGACCTCCAGTTCATCCCGGTCGACATTCAATTTGGCCTGGTTGATATCGGGCCGCATGCGCACTGCCACCGCCACATGGGCATCGACATCATCCAGCGCCGCCTGTTCAAAATCAGGGCGCGACAACAGTTCGACGTCCTGTTTAAAAGGGTCCCGGACCTGCGGATTCAACAGCCGCAGGAAGCGCAGCCGGCTCACATCCAGAGCGCTGCGGGCCTCGATGAGTTCCTGGCGGCGGGAGGCAATCGCCGCCTCGGTGGCAACCAGTTCGGATTCAGCCACCCGGCCGACGTTAATCATCTCTTCGGTATCTTTCATTTGCTGCTCGGCCAGATGTAATGATTCTGCGACGATAACGATCTGACGCTTTGCCAGGGCGTAATCCCAATAGGCCGTTTCAACCTGGCTCAGGAGGGCTTCGGCAAATCCCCGCAGTTCATACAGCGAAGCATCGGTGTCCAGGCGGGACTGCCGGACATTCGCCAGGTTGACCGCTGCGCCATACCCCCTTAACAGGGCCTGGGTTACCGAAAGTTCCAGGCGCGACTGCGCCAGCGGATCGGCATTCTGGGATGTTTCCAAGTGTCCGGCGCTGCCTCCCACTTGTACGGCGGTACCGGCGGGGAAAAACTGTTCGAGGGCAGCCTCTGCGGCGATGGTGTCGGACGTAAATGGATCTCTGCCGCCGCCGGTGCGCGCCCGCTCGCTCCGTTCCCGCTCCGCTGCGATTTGCGCAGTTAAAACCGGATCAAAAATCGCCTGCTGCTCTTTCTCAAAAGTTTCAAAGATCCGCGGATTGAGCCGCTCTATTGCCAGGGAGCGATTATTTTCCAGGGCCATCAGAATCGCTTCCTGAACCGTCACGCGGATGGTGTTCGCCGGCGTCCGGCCCGGATTCGCAGCGGTCGGTCCGTCTGCATTCTGACCGGCAGGTGGAGATTGTACGGGTTTTCCCGGTTTGTCCCCGAAAACGTCCCGGGTCTGGGAAACCGCCGGCGCCGTCAGGAGCATCTGAATGCCTATGCACAAAAAAACCGCCGGCAGCCTGAGCGCAAGTCGCTTCAGGTTATTTATCCGTGTATTTTTTTTCTTATTGTCCATTGACTGCAACCCTTTGGCGGTTAAAGACGGCATAAAGCGTGGGGATGAAAACCAGCGTGATCAGATTCGAGCTGAGCAGCCCGCCGATGATCGCCCGGGCCATTGGCGCCTGGGCCTCGCCGCCTTCGCCCATTCCCAGCGCCAGGGGCGCCATCGCCAGGATCGTGGTTGTGGACGTCATCAGGATGGGCCGCAGCCGCCTTCTTCCGGCTTCTGCAATCGCGGCCTCAAGCGCCATCTTGTCGCGGCTGCGCAGGAGGTTGGTGTGGTCCACCAGCAGGATGGCGTTGTTTACCGCAATGCCGCCCAGCATGATACAGCCGATATAGGACTGAACGTTGAAGGTGGTGCCCGTCAGCAGAAGCATTACGATCACCCCGATGGCAGCCATCGGCACGGCGAACATCACGATCAGGGGGTCCCGCAGCGACTCGAACAGGGATGCCATAACCATATAGATCAGGATAATGGAAAGCACAAATCCGAGCAGCAATTCCCGGAAAGACTTTTGCTGTTCTTCATAATCGCCCCCGAACAGGATGGAAAAATCACGCGGCACCGGTATGCCGTGCAGCCTCGCGCGGATATCGGTGATGACGGATCCCATGTCCCTGCCGCTGATGTTGGCGGAAACCATAATAATCCGCTCCTGGTCTTTGCGCTCAACCAGGATGGGTCCCGACCGCGGCCGGACATCCACCACATTGCGCAGGATGACCGGCTCGCCGTCGGCATTGGATACCGGCAGATCAAGGATATCTTTCAGATCTTTTTTCTCGGCATCCTTCAGTTTCACCAGGATCCGGTATTCCTTGCCGGCCTCGCGAAAATACCCGGCGCTTGTTCCGGACAGGACCGTCTTGAGCATATCGGCGATCTTGGATACGGTCAGCTGCATGTCGGCGGCTTTGTGGCGATCCACGATGATCAGTTCTTCGGGCGTGCCGGACTCCCGGCTCATGCGCGCATCGGTGATGCCGTCAACCCCCTCCACCAGGGCCAGGACCCGCTTGGCTAAATCATCGGCCACGACCAGGTCATAACCGCGGATTTCAATCTGCACTTTTTCGGTATCGCCGCTTCCCATCCGCATGATAAAAAGCCCCTGCCCGGCCCGGGTCCGAACCGTCACCCCCGGAATATTCCGCAGCTTCCGGCGCAAATCGGCCGCCACATCTTCGCTCGAACGTTCGCGTTCCGTTTTCGGTATTAACGCGATCCGGATCGTACCGCTGTTGGCGCGGGAATACCAGCCGCTGCCGCCGATGAAACTGACCATGTTTTTGGCTTCGGGCACCTCCTGGGTGACAATCGACTCAATCCGCTTATAGGCATCGCCCATGACCTCCAGGCGGGTGCCCACGGCCATGTCCGCATTGACCCGCACTTCGGCTTCATCCGTGCTGGGCATGAATTCAACCCCCACCAGGGGAATCAGGGTCAGGCTGCCGCCAAGGAGCAGGACGGTCAGGGCAATGACCGTCTTTTTATGGTTGATCGCCAGATGCAACAGCCCGGCGTATTCTTCTTCCAAAAGTTTAAAAAGGCGGTCGGTGAACCTGAAGATCCGGCGCCCCAGGGTTATGTCTGCGGAGGCATGGTTGTTGGCCGGCGATCGCATCTTGGATGCCAGCATGGGAACCAGCGTCAGCGCCACCAACAGGGAGCATGTCAGTGCAAAAGCCACCACGTAGGACAGTTGTTTGAACATGACGCCGGACATGCCGCGCACGAAAATCAAGGGCAAAAATACCACCAGCGTGGTCAGGGTGCTGGCAATCACGGCCGACACGACTTCCTGGCTGCCGTTGACCGCACTCTGCTCGGGTTCATAACCCGATTCCCGCAGCCGGTAAATATTTTCCAGCACCACGATGGCGTTGTCCACCAGCATGCCGATGCCGAGGGCCAGGCCGCCCAGGGTCATGATGTTCAGGGTAAAACCCCCAAAATACATCAGGGAAAAGGTGGCAATAATGGAAATGGGGATGGCCGTGGCAATAATGGCGGTGCTGGGAATGCTTCGCAAAAACAATAAGAGCACGAAAACAGCCAGCACCCCTCCATACAGGATGGTTGTGCCCACATTGGTGATGGAACGCTTGATGTAGTCCGCAGTATCGATAACGGCGATGATATTGATCTGGGGGATGTCCTGGTTGACGCGCTCAAGCTCTTTGAGAACCGCGCCGGCAACCTCCACGGTATTGGTCCCCGACTGCTTGTTCACCGCCATGCGGACCCCGGGCTGGCCGTTGACCCGTACGATCCGGGTTCTTTTTTCCCAGGCATCCGCGACGTCGGCGATTTCACCCAGCTGGATCGGAACCCCTTCCCGAATGGCGATAACGGTCCGGCGCAATTCGTCCAGGTTGGAATAAACCCCCGGAGTGCGGATGGTAACATCCAGCAGCCCCTGCTCGATCGATCCGGCCGGCAGGTTGATATTTTCTTCCTTGATGCGCGCCAGAATCCGGTCCAGCGGCAGGTCCAGGGCTTTGATTTTTTCGGAGTTCAGATACACGTGGATTTCACGATCGAGTCCGCCGTGTACGTCCAGCGAGGCCACCCCCGGTATCCGCTCGATCCGGTACTTGATCTGATCGTCGATGATCCGGCGCATCTGGATCGGATCGAGGTTGCTGGAAGCCCCTAAAATCAGGACCGGGAAGCTGGCCAGGTCGAATTTACGCAGGCGCGGCCGCTCGATGCCGTCCGGCAGGCGGCCGATGATGCGGTCCAGGCGGTCGCGGATATCATTGGCAGCGGCATCCAGATCGGTCCCCCAGCTGAAGGTTACCCGGACATTGCTGGAACCTTCGGAAGAAACCGAATTGACCTCTTCCACGCCGGGAACCGCACTCATGGCCTCTTCAATCAGGCGGGTCACCAGTTCTTCAATTTCTTCCGGGCTGGCATTTTCGTAGTCGGTTGAAATGCTCAGAGTCGGATAGGTGATGTCCGGCATCAGATCGATGGAAAGGCGGTACAGGGAGACCGTTCCGAGTATGATCACAATCAGGAATACCATGATGGTAAATATGGGACGGTGCACCGAAAAACGGGGAAGGTTCATGGCCGGCCTCCCGCAGATGATTTTGCTTTGCCGGTCGCTCCCTTTTTGCCGGCTTTTTCCGCCGACGGGCTTTCCGGCCGGTCATCCGGCAGGATCACCGGCGTGCCGTCTTCCAGCAGGTGGTGACCCAGGATCACGACATATCCCGACAGCGAAGGGCTTAAGATCTCAGCCTGGCGGCCATTCAGGATGCCGGTGACAACCGGTACGAACCGGGCTTTCTTTTCCGCGGGATCGACCCTGAAAACGCCGGTGGTCTCCTCGCGCTTCACCAGGGCATCCTTGGGCACGACCGTTGCCTGGTCGTTCTGGCCGAATTGAATATTGGCCCGGACGAACATCCCCGGTTTCAGCAGTCCCTCCGGATTGGGAATTTCAATCTCCACCCGTGCCTGGCGCGAGGTTTCCTTGAGCAGGGGGGCCTTCCGAACCACCTTGCCGATAAAAGTCCTGCCGGGATAGGCGTCGGTGAAGACATCGGCAACCATGCCCACCTGTATCTTGGAATAATCCTGCTCAATTACATGAATGGCGGCAATCATGGAATGGATATCGAAAATGGAAACAATCGGGTTGTTGGCGGCCAGCATGGCGCCCTCATGAACATAGCGCTCGCCCACCACCCGGTATCCGTTTCCCCGGCCCTGCGGCACCGCTATGCGGGTATAAGACAAGCGCACTTCCGCCACCCGCAAGGCCGCTTCTCTCTGGAGCACCTGGGCCATGGCCACCTTTAATTTGGATTCCTGGATTTTGTAATTGGATTCGGCGGCATCCAGTTCGGACTCTGAAGCGATCTTCTTCTGGCGCAGCGCCACGGTTCTCTCAAATTCCCTTTTGGTGATTTCAAGGGTGTCCTCGCTCTCTTTCAGATTCGCCCGGGCGACATCCAGTTCCGCCCGGGCCCGGTCCACCTCCTGGTGATACTCTTCGTCATCCAGAACGGCTACCAGATCCCCCTGGCGAACGTTGTCGCCGATATTAAAAAAGAGTTTTTTAAGACGCCCGGCTATTTTGGGAGCAACGATGAACTGCGAGCGGGCGTTGAGCGTGCCGGTAAAATCCCTGACATCCCGGATGGTACCCACTTCAACCGGCCTTATTTCAACCGCCACCGCTACGGGTCCGTTGCGCCCTGCTTCCGATCGTTTGGTTGTTTTAAACGCTTTTTGGTAAATCTGCCAGCCGATCAACCCGGCAATAGCGGCAACAATCAATAGGATCACGAATCGTTTCATGCGTCATTCCTTTAGGACACGACCTGAGATACTTCGCCTGAAGCTTTGATCAGGTGGTCCTATACCACACTGTACCGGCAATTTCAATTTCGCCGGGTCCATAGTTAAGTCGCAAATCCACCTAAAATAGTTACACCTTTTTTGAAATCCCGAAAATTCCGGTTTTGAGATTTTATTTGCTGAAAAACCTAAAAAAAATAATATAGTATGCTTTTGATAGCAAGAAAATTCCACCACACCCCATAAAGCGGCCTTTGCCGGATTGTTTTTGGGTATCGTGGGTGCAGGGTTAATCGGGAAAATCGACATGCCGCCGCGATAGGGTGTTTTCCGGCAGGCCGGAAAGATGAACGGAAGCGGCAACGCCAGGTGCGGAGCGATGCGATGGATTATGGCGGTATCATGCTCAATCTTTAATGATATTCAACAACAATTTGTCCGCCAGATCGTCGGATGCGGATTTTTCTTTCGGCTGCCCCCACCATTCCGGCGGCTCAGGTTCACCATACTGCTTTCCGACAAACTGTTTAGGGCCGAAATAAATACAGACGACACGGTCATTGCCGATATACAAAAGCGAACCGAATTTGCCTGCCTGAATGCAATCTGCGATCTTCGTGGCAATTACCTTGATGCGGTGATGCTGTTTTTCACTCTTGATGATCAGGGAATTATCTTTCCAGCCCACCTGCTGGAAACATTCTTTCAGTTCCTTTTTAAGCCGCTCAAAATCCTGTTTTAGAATTCCGTCGATGGTCCCGAGAATGATACTATGCGCCGCCATGCAAATTATCCTTTCAGTCTGCGCTTAATATTGTCCCGCAGACTCTTGGATTTCGAATTGAGGACGGTATAGCTGTACCTGATATTTTTTTCGATCAGGTCCGGATAATTTTTAAGATTCGTGCGGAGTTTCAGACCATTGGAAGTGACTTTTCTGAATATGTCGATTTCCTTGCCGATCACCTTGTTCTGTTTTTGGCGGAGGGCGTCCAGAAATGCCCGGCGGGTCCGGGTGCACTCCGCATAACTGACCACCCGGCCGATCTGATACAAGGCATGACCGTCGCTTCCGCCGACAACGGTCTTATCCAGGTTAAACCCCAGCACCGCGCACTTCAGGTTCCACTTTTTGAGGTTTTCGGAATTGATGGCTTCCACCCCGTCGACAAGATCAAAGAGCCTTTTCTGCCGCGCCAATGAAAACTGGGGGTTGCAAACACCGGTATAAGCGGTACAATACGGATGCGGCAATATGACGACGGATTCAAAGGCCCGGGCTTCTGCAATGACGGCCTCCATCGGCAGGGCAGTGGAACTCATGAGTTCGCTGCCCATGTTCGGTTGAATCTTCCGATGGAAAAACTCCCTGAGGCTTTCAATGTCGTAAAAATATATCAGAATATGACTCCCTTCCCGGGATGTTATTTCGATTCCGGGAATGCTCAGGATGTCTTTGTACAGATCGATTTCAACCGCGCCGGCAATGTCGTTATGATCGGTTATGGCAATGCCGATCTTCAGTTGACGCACCCGTTTGACAACCTGCCGGACGGTATTCGAACCGTCCGAATAACGGGTATGAAAATGGAGATCGACCACGGTATATCGTTGGTTTAATTCTAAAATATTTGGTTTTTCAAACTGTACCCGATTGGTTTTGTCCATGTCCCTCGTCGCATATCGAATTGTCCGGGGAAACAATCGACCGCTGCCCCCGGGGTTTTGATTTTGTTACAGCAAAACAAAGCCTTTTTCATCCGCGAATTATATTTATAAGAACATTTTAGATAGAAAGCAAGTCAAAGACCGATTTGTCATCCCGATTTTGCCGCGGCATTCATATGAAAGCGATCGCCCGAAGTTTGAAAAGGGGTTAACAGAAAAAGATTGCCGAAGCGAAGATGCCTTGATATATTTCCAAAAAATTTTGTGTATAATCCGACTTACATTAGCCCATCAACCCGGGAGGTGCCGAATTGAAAAGAAACAAATGCCCCAAGTGCGGTTCAACCGATATATACGCCGGGACCGATGTTTATCCAAAAAGCGGTCCGTTTACCAGCAATTCAATTCCCATCAGCCTGTCTTCAATTGCCGCGCTCGACAATTATGTCTGCATCGCCTGCGGCTATGTTGAAAGCTATATTGCCGAAACAGAAAAATTAAAGGAAATTTCCAGAAAATGGATAAAAATCGAGGAACCTGAAAGAGGCGAAAAATGAATCCGTTCAGAGGGCACGGCCTGAAGAACCTGGGACGGTTCGGCGCCATAACCAGGGTTCTGATCAAACATGGCCTGGGCGACGTCGCCGAACGGCTGGCACGTAAGGGAAAGTCGACTTCTCAGGAACCTGCTGAAAAGGAACCGCTGGTCCGGAGCGGCTTTCCCTCGCCCAGACGGATCCGCCTGGTTCTGGAAGAATTGGGACCGAGTTTCATCAAACTCGGCCAGCTGATGAGCACCCGGGCGGACATTTTCCCGCCGGAATACATCGAGGAATTCAGGAAGCTGCAGGATCAGGTGCCGCCGGAACCGCTCGAAGACATTGTCGCCGTTATCGAGGATGAACTCAAGCATCCGATTTCCGAACTGTTTAAATCATTTTCATCCGAATCGATTGCCGCTGCTTCCGTGGCCCAGGTCCATGTAGCCGAACTCTTCAGCGGTGAAAAGGCGGCGATCAAAGTCATCCGGCCCGGCATCCGGAAGAAAATTGAGAAAGACATCCGCCTGATGAATGCTTTCGCCGACAGAATCGAACGGTCTTTTGAAGCCGGCCGCATTATCGGCGTCGTCAATCTGGTCAAAGAATTTGAACGCACCATTTTTAAAGAACTCGACATGTTCATCGAGGCGGGCGCCATCGAAAAGTTTTCCGTCAATTTCAAAGCCGACGATGAGTTATACATCCCAAAGGTGTACTGGAATTTAACTTCCCGATCGGTGCTGGCGATGGAGCATATCGCCGGCATCAAAATGGACCGGATCGATACGCTTAAAGCCCATGGCATCGATCCCAAAGAAGTCGCCCTGATCGGTTTGCGTTCCTTTTCAAGGCAGTTGATGGAGTTTGGGATTTTTCATGCCGATCCTCATCCCGCCAATGCAATCGTCATGTACGACGGACGCGTCAGCCTGGTCGACTTCGGCATCATCGGCTACCTGGACGATGAGATGATGCATCAGATCGCCAACATCTTTCTGGGGTATGCCGAACATGATTACAACCTGGTCATGGAAGCGCTGCTGGATGCCGGCCTGTTGGATGAAGAAGGCATGGACATCGAAAGTTTCCGCATCGATCTGAAAGACATCAGCGAGCCGTTTTACGGCCGTTCGCTCCAGACCATATCGGCAAAGGATGTTTATGATCAGGCCATGCGCCTGGTGCTCAAATACCGCATCCGCCTGCCGCGCAATATGCTGCTGCTCCTGAAGACCTTCATTCAGACCGAGGCTTTAGGCAAAATTCTGGGAAGCGATGCCAGCCTGCTCGAAGTCACCAAACCCTATGCCAAACGCCTGATCCGGAAGGGGCATGAGGCCCGGAAGCTGCTGCGGCACCTCCACAAGGATGCCCGCTACATGGGCAGGCAAATCAAGGAATTGCCCAGGTACGTCCATGCCATCCTTCGTCAGACCGCCAGGGGAAGACAACGCATTGAAATCCGGCACAGCGGGTTTGAACGTTTCGACCAGAAGCTTGAAAAGGGGGTGAACCGTCTGACGGTCGGCCTGATCATTTCGGCCTCCATCATTGCCGGATCGCTGGTGCTGAATTCAGGTCAGAAGGTCATCGAACTCCGGCTGAACCTTTTTGGAGGACAGTCGGTTCCCCTCACCGCCCTCCTGGGACTGGCCGGTTATTCGATCGCAACCGTTTTAGGGATCTGGCTGATCATTTCCATTTTTCGATCCGGCAAAATGTAAAAGAAAGATGGTTATTGATGGCAAAACTTACCCAACAGACAGTTTTTTTTGACCGCCATGTCGGCCTTGGCGCTGAAATGGTCGACTTCAACGGCTGGCAGATGCCCCTGCAATACGGGGCGGGCATCGTGCCGGAGCATCTCGTTACCCGAAAATCCGCCGGGCTTTTCGATGTGTCCCACATGGGACGCTTCCGGATCGGCGCAGGCGGCGCATTGGGCTTTCTGCAGCGGATGCTGACCAATAATGCCGAGGCTCTGCAGACGGGCCGGAGCCAGTACACCCTCGTCCCCAATGAAACCGGCGGTGCCATCGACGATGCCTACCTTTACCGCCTGACTGCAGATGAATATCTGCTGGTTGTCAATGCCGCCAACCGTGAAACCGTCTGGCAGCACCTTGAACAGGCGCTGCCGAAATCTGAAAAGGTAGACCTGCTGGATCGAACCGAAGCGCTGGCCATGCTCAGCCTGCAGGGTCCCCTTTCAAAATCGATCCTGCAGGGCGTGCTGGATTCCGGACGCCTGCCGGAACCCATCAGAAATCACATCAGCCCGGCCCGCATCAGCGGCGCGGACGTGTTTATCTCCCGAACCGGCTACACCGGCGAACCGGTCGGTTTTGAGCTGTTTGTTGAGCGGAATCATGCCCTCAATCTCTGGGACCTGCTCCTGGAGCGGGGCGCTGTTCCCATCGGCCTGGGCGCCAGGGACACCCTGCGGCTGGAGGCCGGGCTCCCGCTTTTCGGACATGAACTGGGACTGGACCCGGATGGCGCAGAGATCCCGGTTTTCAGCTCCGGCCTGTCCCGTTTTGCCGTCAGTTTTTCGCCCCGCAAGGGACCCTTTGTCGGCTGCCAGGCGCTGCAAAGCCAGTTCAGGGCACTGCAGGAAATCATGAACAGAAATTATACCCGGGTGAAAGCCCTGCCGCGCCGGATCCAGCCGTTTGCCTTGCTCGACAAGGGCGTGGCCCGCCCCGGCTGCCGGGTTTTTCAACAAGCAACCCCGGTGGGGTACGTCACCAGCGGAACCATGGTGCCCTACTGGAAGGTTGCAGGCGACGGCATCGAATCCCGCCTGACGGAAGAAAAAGGGCTGCGGGCCATCGGCCTGGCGCTGCTGGACAGCCGGATTGACGTGGAAGACTGCCTCCGGATTGAAATCAGGGGCAAAAAGGCTGAGGCCCGGGTTGTTCCCTACCATTTGAAAAGCGACGCCCCGCCCTTTGCCAGGGCGATACTGTGGCCGGCGCAGGCGGCAATTACCGCCGCAGATCCACCCCCGCCGGCCGCCCCGGCCGCCGTTCGGGCGCTTATAAAAAAAACCGCGGCCAATACCCGCTGGCGCCGCCGGGACTGCATCAACCTGATTCCTTCGGAACAGACCCCCTCCCCCCTGGTCAAAATGCTCTCCATCATGGACCCGTCCGGACGCTATGCCGAACACAAACGCATGGCCGCATTTAAGGACGCGGAAGTGTTTTACTATCAGGGAACGGATTTTATCGCCGAAGTCGAAAATTTGCTGCAAGCGGAGCTTTGCCGCTTTCTGGGGTGCCGCCGGGTGGAGACCCGTTTGATTTCCGGCCAGATGGCCAATACCGCCGTGTTCAGTGCCCTGGTGGACTATTTGAACCGCATCGACCGCAAAAGGGAACCCCGGCGCATCCGCCAGGTCATCAACCATCCTATCCTCACCGGCGGCCATCTGAGCGCCCAGCCCATGGGTGCATTGCGCGATTATGTTGCACGCGACCCCCTGACGGAAAAACCGGCCGTGATCAATTTTCCGGTCCTGGCGGAAAATCCCTATCAGATTGATACGGCCGCGTGTTTAAACCTCATCGCGGACTGCCGCCCCGAACTGATCATTCTGGGGAAAAGCATGACGCTCCATCCCGAACCGGTATCGGCCGTCCGGGCCGCGGTCGACAGCCTCGCCCTCGATTGCATCATCATGTACGACATGGCCCATGTGCTGGGTCTTTGCGGCCCCGGCTTTCAGGAGCCTTTCACGGAAGGCGCCCATATCGTGACCGGCTCGACCCACAAGACTTTTTTCGGAACCCAGCGCGGCATCATTGCCGCCGATATGGACGCAGCCGATCCTCGCTATCCGCTCTGGGAAGCCATCGAGCGCCGTGCGTTCCCCGGCAGCGTCAGCAATCATCATCTGGGCACCCTGCTGGGCCTGCTGATGGCGGCTTATGAAATGAATTATTACAAAGCCGACTATCAGCAAAAGGTCCTGCAAAATGCCCGGGCCTTTGCCGGCGCCCTGAAGCGCTGCGGCCTGGACGTCGCCGGCGATCCTGCCGCCGCCTACACCCAGACCCACCAGGTCGTCGTCCGGGTGGGGGATGCCCGCGGCCCGGCCGTTGCCCGCCGGCTGGAGGAAAACAATATCATCGTCAATTACCAGGCCACGGCCGAGGACGACGGCTTTACGGCCGCCAGTGCATTGCGGATGGGAGTGGCTGAAATGACCCGCTTCGGCATGCTGCCGGCCGACTTTGATGAACTGGCGCAGCTGATGCATGCAGTGATCGCCTTAAATCAAAATGTGCAGGCGGAAGTCACCGCCCTGCGCAAACGGTTTCTGGAAATGAAATTCTGCTTCAGCGGACCCGAACTGGAAGGTTTCATGGCGCAATTGCATCAATTGATATAATCTGCTAAAGAAAATTTTTCGATTAAATTTCAAGGCATCTCAAAATTAATTAAAGACATGGAAAGGTTTCGAGGGTTCCAGGATCCCAGGGTTCAAGTGAATCGAAAACAAACCCTTGAACCCCTGACCCCTTGAATTCTGGTCTCTTCTCCCCCAACTCAACGGGAAGAAGAATATTAGATTGCCAACCAGAAAAGGAACGGGAAATGGTTAAAGTCGGAATTATCGGCGGCTCCGGCCTGGACAATCCGGAACTGCTGACGGACGCAAGCAAACTTGATGCGGACAGCCTTTATGCTATGCTGACGGACGCCGCCCAGCTTGAAGCGGACACCCTTTACGGCAAACCTTCGGCGCCGCTTGCTTCCGGCAGGATCGGCGGCACGGAGGTCATCATCCTGTCGCGTCACGGCCGCAAACACGAGTTCAGCCCTTCCCAGGTCAACTACCGGGCCAACATCCACGCCCTCAAACAGCAGGGCGTCACTCATATCATCGCTACAACCGCCTGCGGCAGTCTGCGGGAAGAGATCGGGCGGGGCGACCTGGTCATCGTCGACCAGTTTATCGATTTTACCCGGCATCGCCCCATCACTTTCTTTGATTCTTTTGAAAACGGCGCCGCCCATGCCGCCATGGCCGACCCCTTCGACGCCAACCTCCGAAAAAAGCTTTACGCCATGGCCGTCGCGCTGGGATACAAAACCCATGACAGGGGAACAATCGTAACGATTGAAGGCCCACGCTTTTCCACCCGGGCGGAATCCCGGATGTTCCGTTCATGGGGGGCCGACGTCATTAATATGTCGGTGGCGCCCGAGGCCATCCTGGCCAACGAAGCCGGCATCCCCTACGCCGTGATCGCCATGTCCACCGACTATGACTGCTGGAAGGAAGACGAGGCCCCCGTCACCTGGGATGAAATCCTGGAAGTTTTCAAAAATAATGCCGAAAACGTCAAAAACCTCTTGCTGCAAGTCATCCCTACCATCGATTGAGGAGATTGTATGAATCTGAAAGAGAAAATCCGCACGGTTCCCGACTGGCCGGTCAAAGGCGTCATGTTCCGGGACATCACCACCCTGCTGCAGGACCCGGCCGCCTTCCGGGCCGCCTGTGATGCGTTCTACAATCGTTACAAGGAGATGAATATCAACAAGATCGTCGGCATCGATGCCAGGGGCTTTTTGTTCGGGGCGGTCCTTGCCTACAAACTCAACGTGGGATTTGTCCCGGTCAGAAAAAAAGGGAAGCTCCCGGCCAGGACCATCTCTAAAAGCTACTCCCTCGAGTACGGCCGGGACACCCTGGAAATGCACGCGGATGCCATTGCAAAGGGCGAACGCGTCCTGATCGTGGACGACCTGATTGCAACCGGCGGCACGGTATCCGCCGCCATCAAACTGGTGGAGGAACTGGGCGGTGAAGTGGCGGAATGCGCTTTTCTGGTGGAGCTGCCCGATCTGAACGGCCGCAGGCAGATAAAAGGCTACAAAATATTCACCCTGACCGAATTTGAAGGGGAATAGCGTTTTCCGTAATAGTTTAGCTTTTTGATACAATACGATAGCCTGATTGGGTTTGGGCCGCAGCGCACCGCAACAATATGAATCATGATTCAGCAACGGCAGCATAACCCGCTCAGATCGTTCTGGACAGCCCCGAAGGATCATTTCGCACGACAGCGGATACCGTTGCTGCCTGTGAAAATTTTCTTAAAAGTTTGGGGGCGCTGGGCGAAGGCACGGTTGCATTTGTTGCGGTGCGCTGCGGCCCAAACCCAATCAGACTCTATGGTATAAGCAACAGCCAAATGGATACCGTTTTCCTTTATTTGCCATTCAGAGGATCGTTTTTCGACGCCGTTTGATTGCCTTCTCAAGCTCCACCGCCAGAAATACGACCGTTGAAAACAGAATCGTTATGACCAGTTCTCCGGCAGTGAGTGGTTCGGTCTTGAAAATGGGGTTCAGGAACGGCACATAAATTGTTGCCATCTGCAGCGCGATGGTCAGCAGGACAGCCCCGAGAAGGGGTTTATTGGATAAGGCCCCCTGCTTGAAAAATGATTCCCTTTCGGATCGAACGGCCAGCACATTTCCCAGTTGGCTCAGGCACAGAACGGTAAAGACCATGGTTTGCCAGTGGGTCCGGCTGCTGTCGATGAACAGGGCCTGGGTCAGAATGGAAACGGCGCCCATGAGCAGTCCGACCCAGATGATGTGGCCGCCGAGGCCTTTGGCGAAAATACTTTCGGCCGGGTCCCTGGGGGGGCGGCTCATGATGTCTTTCTCCCCGGGCTCGGCGGCCAGAGCCAAACCGGGAACGCCGTCGGTAACCAGGTTGATCCACAGGATGTGGATCGGCAGCAGCGGAATGGGCAGACCGAGAAACGGCGCCAGGAAAATGGTGCAGATCTCGCCCGAATTGCTGGTCATGGTGTATTTGATGAACTTGCGGATGTTGTCGAAGATGCGCCGACCTTCCCGGACGGCCTTGACGATGGTGGCGAAGTTGTCGTCCAGCAGAATCATGTGGGACGCTTCCTTGGACACGTCGGTGCCGGTTATGCCCATGGCCACGCCGATATCGGCCCGCTTCAAAGCCGGGGCATCGTTGACCCCGTCCCCGGTCATCGCCACGAAATGCCCCTTATCCTGCAGGGCTTTGACGATCCTGAGCTTCTGTTCGGGGGCAACCCGGGCGTAGACCCGTATCTTTTCCACCTTGTTTTCGAATTTCTCCGGAGGAAGCTGCGCGAGTTCCCGGCCGGTCATGACGGCCCGACCCTCCTCGCGGATGATCCCGACCCGTCTGGCAATCACCTCGGCCGTCAACGGGTGGTCGCCGGTAATCATCACCGGCCGGATGCCGGCGGACCGGCACAAGGCAACCGATTCCGCTGCCTCGGGCCGGGGCGGGTCCAGCATGCCGACGATCCCGATCAGGACCAGCCCCTTTTCCGCCTGTTCCGAAGCCGGGGGATCAGGGAGACTGTCCCAAACCCGCAGGGCGAACCCCAACGTTCTCAGACCGTCGCCGGCAATCTCTTCGGCCGTCTCCAGGACTTTCGCACGGTCGACCGTTTGCGGACCTTTACGGGAAAAAACTTTTTCGCAGCGCTGCAAGATTTCCTCGACCGCCCCCTTGGTGAAGGAAACGATCCGGCCGTTTTCCCAGGGATGAAAAGTGGTCATGAGTTTCCGGTCCGAGTCAAAGGGGAGCTCGGCCAGTCGGGGGTATTTTGGGTCAAGCCGCTCCCGCAGGAAGCCTTTTTCACGGGCCAGGTTTAACAGGGCCGTTTCGGTGGGATCGCCGATCGCGTCGCCGGAGGCATCCGAACGGGCGTCATTGCAAAGGGCCAGGGCGCTGAGGAGCAGATTGAGGGGATTCCTGCCGGCCGGCGGACCGTTCGCGGCTTCCTCCTGACTCAAGGTTGGCAGTTCGCCGGTTCGCTGCAGCCGCCCGTCGGCATAAACCTTTTCCACGGTCATGCGGTTCTGCGTCAGGGTCCCGGTCTTGTCGGTGCAGATATAGGTAACCGACCCCAGGGTCTCCACCGCCGGCAGTTTTCGAATCAGGGCCTGCTGTTTGACCAGCTTCTTGGCCCCCAGGGCCAGTGAAATGGTAATGACGGCAGGCAGGGCTTCCGGAATGGCGGCCACCGCCAGGGAGATGGCTGTCAGCAGCATCAACAGGGGAGGCTCTCCCCGAAAGAGACCGGTCGCAAAAACGACGACGCAAATGGCCAGGACGGCGTAGGCCAGTTTCTGTCCGAAAGCGGCCAGTCGCTTCTGAAGCGGCGTTCGTCCTTCGTCCTGGTCCTGGAGCAGGGCGGCGATGCGTCCGAGTTCCGTCCGCATCCCGGTGTTCGCCACCAGGCCGCGCCCACGGCCGTAGGTAACCAGAGTGCCTTTATAGGCCATGTTTTTGCGGTCGCCGAGGGCCAGGTCCGTTTCCCCAAGCGCCGCAATATCTTTTTCCGCCGGCACGGATTCGCCGGTCAAGGCCGCTTCTTCAATGCGCAGCTGGATCGCTTCCGTAAGCCGGATATCGGCCGGCACCACGTTGCCGGCCTCCATGATCACCATGTCGCCGGGGACCAGCCGTTCTGCCGGGATCGATTCGGTCTGCCCGCTGCGAATGACGGTCGCAGAAGGGGCTGACAGCTTTTTCAGAGCGGCCATGGCTTTTTCGGCACGATATTCCTGAACAAATCCGAGCACGGCGTTCAGCAGCACGATTACGGCGATGGCGATGGTATCCGCCGGTTCGCCGATGACGCCGGCCACGACGGCCGCAGCGATCAGCACCAGGATCATAAAATCCTTGAACTGATCCAGAAACATCATCCACAACGGTTTGCGTCTTTTTTCGATCAGTTCGTTGGGGCCGTAACGTTCCAGGCGCTGCTGCGCCTCTTCGGAAGAAAGGCCCTTAGCCGAAGATTGCAATTTCTCCAGCACCTCATCCGGGTTCAGTCGGTGCCAGTCGATTGAATGGTTTTCTGCCGTATGCATGGATTGAATCATCCTCACCCCGTATTTTGGCGTCTGCCATATTTCGGGACCGTCCGTGCAATGGGTGCTGCCGCCCCAGCCGGCCTATGGAAACCGTGAGATGGGAAAATCGATGGTTTCTTCCAGTTCTTTTCTGATTTTTTCAGCATCCTCCCGGAGGGCTTTCCACTCATGATCTTCCGCCTTCTTGATTTCTTCCAGCTTGGCCTTCATTTGCCCGCCTATTTTCTTGAGTGCGTCGATCTGACTGCAGCAATCCACCCTTGCCGGTCCATTGGATTTATCAGATGCCGTTTCCAGCTCCCCGATCTTTTCCGTCCATTTTTCAAGGCAATCTTCCAGGGTTTTACAGTACGCATTCTTATCGTTCATGTTTAATCTCCTCCCGGCGGCTACGGAAACCTTTGAAGGTATTGTCCGCCATCCGTTTTTAGGTTGTTTCCGACGTCGATCCAGATCACTTTATTTTTCAATTAAATATAGGGTTTCCGGATGCTGTCTGTCAATCAAAACAACGGCAAACCGGTGCTTTTATCTTCGCCGTTCGGGGCAGTATTTGGAATGATTCAAGTCAGGCATTCCCGGCTTTTCCCGAAACATTCACAGGCATCCGCAACCCGGATCGCCCTCTCAAACTTCAACCTGCAACACGATTTTACCGATATGGGTGCTGCTTTCCATCAGGCGGTGGGCGGCCGCAGCCTCGGCCAGCGGAAAGGTCGCGGCAATCAGCGGGCGGATCGCCCCGGCTTCGATCCACGGCCAGACGCGTGTTCGCAGGGATTCGGCAATGGCGGCCTTGAATGCCGGCGGTTGGGGACGCAGGGTGGATCCCGTCAGGGTCAGACGTTTGAGCATGACCGGCATGAAGTTAAGCTCGACCTTGGCGCCCTTCAGGAAGGCGATCTGAACAATGCGCCCATCGACGGCCGCCAGACGGATATTCCGGGCGATATAGTCGCCGCCCACCATGTCGAGAATCACATCGACGCCGCGGCGGTCGCTGGCGGCCTGCAATACCTCGACAAAATCCTGCTGCTGATAATTGACGGCGATTTCGGCGCCCAGGGTTTCACAGGTACGGCACTTGTCGGCGCCGCCGGCGGTTGCAAACACCCGCGCCCGGGCGGCGCGCGCCATCTGGATGGCGGTGGTGCCGATCCCGCCGGCGCCGCCGTGTACCAGGAAGGATTCCCCGGCCTGCAGACCGGCACGGTCGAAGACATTGCTCCAGACCGTAAAACAGGTTTCCGGCAGCGCGGCGGCCTCCACGCGGGAGAGTCCTGCGGGAACCGGCAGACACTGGGTTGCCGGGACGGCAACGAACTCGGCATACCCGCCGCCGTTGGTCAGGGCGCAGACCCGGTCGCCGATCCGCCATTGGTCAACCTTTCGGCCCACGGCTGCAATCCTGCCGGACACCTCCAGGCCGAGGATCGGGGTTGCGCCCGGCGGCGGCGGGTAAAGGCCCCGGCGCTGGAATAGATCGGGTCGATTGACCCCCGCGGCCGCCACCTGAATCAAGACCTCATCTTCGCGAAGCTGCGGCCGGTCGCCTTGCTTTAACCGGAGAACCTCCGGTCCGCCCGGTTCCTCCATGTCGATATACTGCATGGCGGACTCCTTTCAATCACTGGTTTGAGATGCGGATTCAGACCGGGTCCTGTCCGACCCTGTTTTCCACGTTGCCGCTGTAATAATGGATTTTATCCGGCGCCACCGCGCCGCCCGAAATGATAAAGGTCATCGCTTCGTCGATGGTCCAGTCGGTTGAGACCAATTTGTCAAGGGGCACGATTTCCAGGTAGCCGGACGTCGGATTGGGCGTAGTGGGTACATACACCGCCGCCAGTTCCTTGCCGGTCCGGTGATCCCTGAGGACCCGGGTCACAAACCCCACCGTTTTCATTTCCGGCGTCGGAAAAGAAATCAGCACCACCCGCTGCACCCTGTCGGGCTTTTGCTGCAATGCGGTCAATAGCTTTTTCACGCCGCCGTAGATCGTCTGCACCAGCGGGATGCGATTCATGACCCAGTCCACCAGGCCGATCAGCCGTTTGCCGACCACCAGCGTTGTGATCCAGCCCAGCAGATACAATGCCAGCAGGGTCAGCACCACCGCCAGGGCCGAATGAAACCAGGAAGCCACCAGCCATTCGGAGAGGGCCGGCTGGGTCGGCCGCAGTCCTCTGGCAAGCGCCCGCACCCAGGGCATGCCCATACCGGAAAGTTGTTTAAAGATGAATTCAAAGACCAGCCAGGTGATCCAGATCGGGATCACCGTTAAAATGCCCGTTAACAGATAGCGTTGCATGTGGGGCGCAAAACGCGCCGTTTTTTTTGTTTTCATTGTGCCTTTACCCCGAATGACGGTTGAATGCCATAATATCCGCTGGGCTCATCATTTTTTCCCGATCCGGCCGCTGATGATATCAACCTTTTCATAGATATCCTCCAGATCCAGCGTCAGCAGCCTGCGATCCCGCAGGATCAAATCACCGGCCACGATAACATCCCGGACATCCGAACCCCTGACGCCGTAAACCAGCTGCGAAACAGGATTGTACATCGGGAAAAGGTGAGGGCTGCGGGTATCGACCACAATGACATCGGCCTGTTTGCCGGTTTCAAGAGATCCTGTTTCCGTGTCCAGCCCGATGGCTCTCGCAGCGCCGATGGTTGCCAGCCTTAAAACGGTCCCGGCGTCCATGACCGTCGGATCGAGGCTATTGACCTTATGCAGTTTGGCGGTAACGTCCATCTCCCGGAAAAGATCCTGATCGTTATTGCTGGCACAGCCGTCCGTGCCCAGACCGACTGCAATGCCCGCCTGAATTAAATCCGGAACGGGCGCAATCCCGGACGCCAGTTTCATTTCGCTTTCCGTCGTCACCGATACCGATGCCTCCCGGCCGGCGATCAACCGGATGTCGCCGGCTTTCAGCCAGATGGCATGCACCAGCAGGGTATCGGCGTCAAGGATGCCGTTTTTGTCCAGGTACGCCACCGGCGTCATCCGGTGATCCGTGAGACTCTGATCGAATTCATTTTTTGTTTCGGCAACGTGAATCTGAAACAGCACCCCTTTGGCGGCGGCGGCTTTTTTCGCCTTTTTGAGGGTATCGGCCGAACAGGTGTAAGGAGAATGGCAAAAAACAGACGGTTGGATGCGGGCCGAAACATCCTGCCATTTTTCGACAAATGCAAGAGCGGCAGGGATATTCCGCGATGGGTCCGGAACCCCCGGCGCAGGGAAATCAATAACCCCATGCCCCAGAACCGCGCGCAATCCGGACTGATGAACCGCTTCGGCAACCTGATCTTCCAGAAAATAACCGTCGCAGCAGGTGGTGGTGCCGGAAAGTATCAGCTCGGCACACCCCAGCAATGCGCCGAATTTTACCGATTCAGGACGGATATGTGCGGCTTCGGCCGGAAAAATGTGCTCGTTCAGCCACACCTTCAGCGGCAGATCATCGGCCAGGCCCCTGAACAGGGTCATCGGCAGGTGGGTATGGGTATTGATCAGGCCGGGCATGACAATGCCGCCCGCGGCATCGATGACTTCTCCGGCGTCCGGCAGCGCGGCGCCGGCCGGCTTAGCCGATACCGTAACAATCCGGTCTCCTTTTATGCAGACCAGACCGTCCCGGATCACATCCGAACCGGCATTCATCGTCACGACAATGCCGTTATGGATAACGATATCAAAACTCATCGCGTGGTGCGCCCCATAAAAACCATGCCGTTTGGCAGCATCATATTCATTCGTCTTTCCGACCCTTATCTTTCAGGCTTTGCCACATTTTAAGCCGATCCTTGATGATTTTTTCAAACCCCCTGTCTGTGGGAACATAGAACTGCCTTCCCTGCAGTTTTTCCGGCAGGTAGTCCTGGGGAACATACCCCTCCCGGTAATCATGGGCGTACTTGTAATCTTTGGCATAACCGAGCGTCTTCATCAGTTCGGTGGGGGCATTGCGGATGTGCAGCGGCACCGGCAATGCCCCCGTATGTTTAATCGCTTCCTGAATTTCGCGATAAGCATGGTAAACCCGGTTGCTTTTAGGGGCCGTGGCCAGATAAACCGCCGCCTGGGCCAGGGCCAGTTCTCCTTCGGGATGCCCCAGAAACTTGAATGCCTCCATCGCGCTCAGGGTCGCCGTCAACGCCTGGGGATCGGCATTGCCCACATCTTCGGAAGCAAAGCGGACCATCCGGCGGGCGATGTAGAACGGGTCCTCCCCGGCCAGCAGCATCCGGCCGAGCCAATACAGGGCTGCATCCGGATCGCTGCCCCGCAGGCTCTTGTGCAGGGCGGATATCAGGTTATAGTGCTCTTCGCCGGACTTGTCGTACATCAGGGCCTTGCGCTGCAGGGCCGCCTCCAGGTCCGCCAGCGTAATCTCAACTTGCGCTCCCGGCTCCGTCGGTTTTTTTGAAGACAGGAACAGCGTCGCCGCAATCTCGAGACTGTTCAAAGCCGCCCGGGCATCCCCATCGGAAATTCGTACCAGGTGTGCCCGGGCGTTTTCGGCCAGCCGGATCGGATATTTCCCGAGGCCCTGCTGCGGATCCCGCAAGGCCCGGTCGATAATTGCAAGGATGTCTTTTTCCGAATGCATCTGCAGCGTAACAACACGGCAGCGGGAGAGCAGCGGTGCAATCACTTCAAAGGATGGATTTTCAGTGGTCGCCCCGATCAGGGTGATCAGGCCGCTTTCGACATGATGCAGAAAGGCGTCCTGCTGGGCCTTGTTAAACCGGTGAATCTCATCGACGAACAGGAGCGTCCTTTTGCGGTGCAGTTTCAGCTGGTCCCGGGCCTCCTCGATTACCGCGCGGATCTCCTTTACCCCCGACAGCACCGCTGAAAACTGAACAAAATGACAGCGGGTCTCGGCGGCAATAACCTTTGCCAGGGTTGTTTTGCCGCACCCCGGCGGCCCCCACAAAATCATGGAAAAAAGCTGATCGCTTTCAACGGCCTGCCTTAGCAGCGTGCCTTTGCCGATCACCTGGGTCTGTCCGACGAATTCAGCCAGATGCTTCGGACGCATCCGATCGGCCAGGGGCCTTGCCGACAGTGCGGCTTCCTGGGCTTGAAATTCAAAAAGGTCCGGCTTCACTTGATTTCCTTACAATCGGGCGTGTCCTTCTTTAGATTGCCGTACGTCCGTTCGTATTCCGCATCGACGCATTTTTCAATCAGGGCGCCCCATTTGCGGCTTTCCTCATATGTGAAAATATCCGGCAGGTCCTGCAGGTGATTGGCGATGCAGGCCTCGACGGCAAAAGACGCGGTATCTTCACAGGCCTCTTTCGTAATTTCATAGCAGTCGCGATAATACTGGTCCGGTTTACAGAAAAGGGCCGGCATGTTTTGCGTCATAAAATTTATCCAGCGCTCCTGCGTCAGATCGGCTGCCTGAATGCTACCGAACGAAAATATCACGATGCACAAAAAAAGCCCCTTGAGTAACGGGTTCATGATAATGTCTCCTTTACATTTAACCTTCTTGGCGACGTCCCTTGCGCGCCTTGAAAAACAGGCGTATCGGCGTCTTGTCGAGCCCCGCAGCCGTCCGGATCTGATTCACCAGATAGCGCTGGTATGAAAAGTGGACCCCCTCCGGGTAATTGACAAAACACACAAACGTCGGCGGTTTGGCTGAAACCTGGGTGGCATAATAAAATCGAATGCGTCGGTTCCGATGGATCCCCGGTTCACGCTGGCCGGTGGCCTGCTCGATGATCTGGTTCATCTGGCTCGTGCCAATCCGGCTGCTGTACTGGCGATAGATTTCATCCGTCAGGCTGAAAATTTTCGAAACCTTTGCCCCGGTTTTGGCTGAAACCGTCAAAGCCGGTGCAAAATTTAAAAATCTGGCGGCCGAACGCAGCTGCTGGATATATTTTCTAGCGGTCCGGCCGTCTTTTTCAACGATGTCCCATTTGTTCAGCAGCAGAATGCAGCCCCGACCCCGCTCCAGAGCATAGCCGGCAATGGTTACGTCCTGATCGGTGATCCCCTCGTACGCATCCATAACGATCAGGGCGATGTCGCATCGATCGAGACTCCGCAGCGCTTTTATGACTGAAAATTTTTCCAGCTTGCGCGAAACTTTACCTTTGCGGCGGATCCCGGCGGTATCAATCAGCCGATATGACTTTCCTTTTATCCGGCAGATGGAATCGATGGCATCCCGGGTGGTGCCGGGGACATCGCTGACCAGCAGCCGTTCACTTCCCAGAATTCGATTGATCAGGGATGATTTTCCCACATTCGGGCGCCCGACCACCGCCAGGCTGACCGCCTCGTCTTGCGGGCGCGTCCCCGCCCCCGCTTCGGAGGGAAATTTAGCGACCAGGGCATCCAGAAAATCGGGTATGCCGTAACCATGCTCGGACGAAACCGGAAACAGTTCGTCCACCCCCAGGTTGTAAAATTCATACAGATTGTCTTCCTTTTCGACGCCGTCGATTTTATTTACGGCGTAGAAAACCGGTTTGGAAACATTTCGCAGAATTTTGATCAGGTCCGCATCAAACGGGGAGGCGCCGCCTTTTCCGTCCAGCATCAGGATAATGACATCCGCATCTTCCATGGCCTGCTGCAGTTGAAAACGGATCTGGCCGGCAAAACCATCGATGTCCTGCTGGGAAAACCCGCCGGTATCCACCACCGTGAATTCAATTCCGTCCCAGCTGGCATCGCCGTAATTACGGTCGCGCGTCACCCCCGGAATATTGTCCACCAGAGCGTCTCTTGTCCCCGTGACCCGGTTAAAAAAAGTGGACTTGCCCACATTGGGGCGTCCGACAACGGCAACGATCGGTTTCATGATTTTTTTAATTCCCTCAGAACAATCATAAAGTTATAAAGTATATGCGTTTTTGGGTATCATACCATAAGAGTTTAAAAATTTTAAAAAAATATCGATTTCAGGAAATTTGACTTTACCGGGCGGAAATTAAAAGCCATTTCAAAACCTCGGATCAAATCCGGATAGAACTCCGCCCCGCTTAAAAATGGGACTATCCGGCCAAAGACGGTGTTTTAAAATGGCTTTTAAACTAGTGCAGGATCTGGCTTAGAAACAACTTGGTCCGCTCATGCCGGGGGTTGTCAAAAAATTCCGCCGGCGTATTCCCTTCGACGATTTGGCCGAAGTCCATAAAAAGCACCCGGTGGGCGACGCTTTTGGCAAATCCCATTTCATGGGAGACGACAATCATCGTCATGCCTTCCTGCGCCAGATTGATCATGACGTCCAGCACTTCTTTGACCATTTCGGGGTCCAGCGCGGAAGTCGGCTCATCGAACAGCATCACTTTGGGCCGCATGCACAAACTGCGGGCGATGGCCACACGCTGCTGCTGCCCGCCGGAAAGCTGCCCGGGGTATTTGCGGGCCTGATCGGCAATATGGACCTTTTCCAGAAAGTACATGGCAATTTCTTCCGCCTCAACCTTGGGCGCCTTGCGCACCCATATCGGACCGAGGGTCAAATTTTCAAGTATGGTCAAATGGGGAAACAGGTTAAAGTGTTGAAACACCATCCCGACTTCCATGCGGATCTTCTCGATGTTCTTGATATCGCTGGTCAGTTCAATCCCGTCCACAATAATGCGGCCGCGCTGATGCTCCTCCAGCCGGTTGATGCAGCGGATCAGCGTCGATTTGCCGGACCCCGAAGGCCCGCAGATCACGATCCGTTCCTGCTTGTGTACGGTCAGGTTGATATCCTTGAGGACATGGAAATCACCGAACCACTTATGCATCTCGATGATTTCAATAATCGGTTCGGCGGCGGCTTCTTTTTCCGTATCGCCTTTGGGCGCATGGTTCATAATATCTCTCGTCGCTATGGTTGGTTTCACCCCTCTGCAGTTCAGCGGCCGGTATCCAGTTCCCGCTCCAGCCGGCGGCTGTAATTCGACATAAAGAAACAGCATAAAAAGTAAATCAGGGCAACAAAAATATAGGCTTCGGCTGAAAATCCCATCCACTTCGGGTCGGACAAAATGGACTGGGTGGTTTTGAGCAGATCGTAAAGTGCGATGATGACCACCAGGGACGTATCCTTGAAAGCGGAAATCAGAATACTGACCGAGGGAGGAATGACGATTTTCAGCGCCTGCGGCAATATGATCAGCCGCATGGTCAGATAGTAGTTCAATCCCAGCGACTCGGCCGCTTCGTACTGCCCGCGGGACATTCCCTGCAGACCCCCGCGAACGACCTCGGCGATATAGGCCGCCGTAAACAGAATTATAGCCAGTTGGGCCCTGAGGATTTTGTTGAAGGTAACCCCCTGGGGTAAAAACAGGGGGAATACGACCGATGACATGAACAGCAGGCTGATCAGGGGAACGCCGCGGATCAACTCGATATACAGGATACACACCGTTTTAATGGCCGGCATTTTAGACTGTCGCCCCAGCGCCAGGACTATTCCGAGGGGATAAGCCGCCGTGAGGCCGAACACCGACAAGAGCAGCGTCAGCGGCAATCCGCCCCACTGGGTGCTTTCCACGGATGCCAGGCCGAACAAGCCGCCTTTCATGAGCAGCCCCATGATAAACAGCCCGGCGATCCAGGCATACCCCAGCGGTTTTCCCCAGTGGTTCCGATTGCGGCTGTAAAAGAGCAGCCCCACAAGGAGGATCATCGCCAGCAGCGGCCGCCACTGCGAATCCGGAGGGAAAAAACCGAAAATAATAAACCGGATGTTCAGGCTGATGGCCGACCAGCAGGCGCCGCCGGCCGCCCGGCATTCCTCAGCGGAAGACACCCACGAACTGTCCACAAACGCCCAGCGGATGAACGGCGGTATGATCTTCCAGAGCAGCAGTAGGGTAAAAACGGTTAAAATCGAATTAAAAAAACCATTGAACAGATTGGCTTTGGCCCAGCCGATCACCCCCACACTGGTAAGGGGCGGTTTGATGCTGTCCGCCGGTAGGACCGTTTTTGCGCTGTCAGTCATTGATCCGTTATCTTTCCACCAGTGCTATTTTTTTGTTATACCAGTTCATGAATGCCGAAGTGGTCAGACTGAAAAAAAGATACACCAGCATAATCATGGCGACGCCTTCGATGGCCTGACCGGTCTGGTTAATGGTCGTTCCGGCCACCGATACAAAATCCGGATACCCGATCGCGACCGCCAGGGAGCTGTTTTTGGTCAGGTTCAGCATCTGACTGGTCAAGGGCGGTACGATTACCCGCAACGCCTGGGGCAAAATGACCAGGTTCAGAATGCGCCCGGGCCGCAGACCGATCGACATGGCCGCTTCGGTCTGTCCATGGCTGACCGACTGGATTCCAGCCCGCACGATCTCGGCCACAAACGCCGCCGTATAAAAAACCAGCCCCAGCAGAAGCGCGCTGAATTCAGGGCTGACGGTCATTCCCCCCTGAAAGTTAAACCCCACCAGTTTGGGCATATTCATCTCAAAGGGCGCTCCGAACAGCAGCCAGGTCAGCAGCGGCAGCCCGATAACTATCCCCAGCGCAAAACTGACCACCGGAAAGGGCCGGCCGGTGACATCCTGTCTCTCTTTCGCCCAGCGTCGCAGCAGATAGACCGCAATGCCCGCGATCCCAAGGGCGACCAGCATGTAACCGTAGGCCGGATAATATCTGGGTATGGCAAAAACCAGCCCGCGGTTGCTGATAAAAACATGCGTGAAAGGATTGAGGGCCTGGCGGGGCACCGGCAGGATTTCATAAAAAAATGAATACCAGAAAAACAGCTGCAGTAATACCGGGATATCCTGAAAAAACTCGATATAGATAGCGGCCAGTCGCGATACCAGCCAGTTGGTGGACAATCGGGCAATCCCGATAAACGTTCCCAGAATGACCGTCAGGATAACACCGATGAACGCCACAATGAGGGTGTTTAATGCGCCGACGACCAGGGCCCGGCCATAAGTATCGGCGGCGGAATAACGAATCAGCGACTCACCGATTTCAAAGGATGATTCTTTGGCAAGGAATCCGAGGCCGGTGGCAATCGATTGCCTTTCGAGGTTTGCCAGGGTGTTTGAGATCAGGTAATAGCCCAGCAGCCCCACCAGCGCCATTACGCCCAACTGGTACAGAATGGAGCGCTTGGCGGGATCATACCAGAAAGAGACGTATGCGCGTCTTGGTGCCTCATTCATATGGCTGCGGTCCGGTTGCATCGCCGGCTTTTACCGGTTTTAATACGGGCGCCGCCTGCGGCGGCGCCCGTTCAGGGCTGATTGCGATTGGGTTGAACCGGTGGGACTATTTGAACGGCGGCGTGTACATAAGCCCGCCCTGGGTCCACAGGGCGTTCAGACCGCGCTCCAGCCGAAGCGGCGTGTTCGCCCCGACGTTGCGTTCAAAAACCTCGGCATAGTTTCCGACCTGTTTGACGATATTGTAGGCCCATTTCTCATCCAATCCGAGCGCTTTGCCGTTGCCGGGGCTCACACCCAGAAACCGCTGGATTTGCGGATCTTTGCTCTTGAGCATGGCATCCACGTTTTTGGAGGAAATGCCCAGAAATTCAGCTTCCATCAAGGCCATGACCGAAAAATTCACCACATCATACCACTGGTCATCTCCATGACGGACGGCCGGCGCCAGGGGTTCTCTTGAAATAATCTCCGGCAGAATAATGTAATCCGCCGGGTTGGGGGCAATCGCCCGCGTCCCGGCCAATTGAGAAGCGTCCGAAGTCAGGCAGTCGCAGCGACCGGCAAAAAAAGCCTTGGCGAGCTCGGGAGTACTTTCAATGACCACCGGACTCATTTTCATATTATTGGCTCTGAAATAGTCGGCCGCATTCATTTCAGTGGTCGTCCCCGGCAGAACGCAGACGGTTGCGCCGTCAAGTTCCTTGGCGCTTTTGACCCCCAGTTTTTTGGGAATCAAAAATCCCTGGCCGTCATAATAATTCACATGCACAAAGTTTAAGCCCAGATCGGTTTCGCGCGTCAGAATCTGGGTGGCATTGCGGGTCAACACATCCACTTCGCCGGACTGCAGCGCGGTAAAACGGGTCTTGGCGGTCAGCGGGATGTACTTTACCTTGCCGGCATCCCCGAATACCGCCGCCGCGATCGCACGGGCCGTGTCCACGTCCAGTCCCTGCCAGACGCCTTTTTCGTCGGGCTTGGCAAAACCGAAAAGGCTCTCATTTACACCGGCCTGGATAAAGCCCTTGGACTTGACAGTCTGCAAAGTGCCGGCTGCGGCCGCACCCGCGCCCAAAAATGCCGTAAGAAGCAGCATCACCAGAAAAAACTTGATTGATCTCATCTTTTCTCCTCCTTTGGTTTATGGTTTCGGAATGTAAGACCGTGTAATCGATTCACGCTTTCGGAATTTTTTCGGCAAACCCGTCGGCAATTTAAAAATTTATATATTAAAATCCCCCCATCCCCCCTTTGCCAAACTATCCTTTACCCATAACTTGGGTTGCTGGACACAGGGGGTCACTGAGGATATGGAACATGGAATTTAATCATTACCTTCCACATCGCCGTGAGGTCATCAAGCCGTTGCAATCCGATCCAAAGACT
>Ga0209164_1000978_pt1 | contig 45391 bp, 45 predicted proteins | sample MTBNYHSulfiMetaG_FD_187458 | JGI IMG/M metagenome (GOLD analysis project Ga0209164, IMG submission 187458) | Enrichment culture microbial communities from rom New York Harbor, USA that are MTBE-degrading - MTBE-NYH (New York Harbor Sulfidogenic)... | ecosystem: Environmental > Aquatic > Marine >... | reverse complement strand
ACACTCAAGGTGCTCCGCGGTGCCATATCCCTTGTGCCTGGCGAATCCGTAATGAGGATAGAGCCCGTCGAGTTCGGTCATCAGACGGTCTCTGGTCACCTTGGCGATGATGGACGCGCAGGCGATGGACACCGAGAAGCTGTCTCCCCTGGTGATGTTCTTCTGCGGGATTGCCAGCTCGCGCAGGGCTATGTAATCGATGAGGAGGAAGTCCGGCGGCTGGGACAGGTTGCCCACGGCGGAACACATCGCCATCCTCACTGCCCGCGCAATACCGACGCTGTCGACTACATCGGGCTCGGCACAGCCGATGCCGATCGCTATGGCCCCCTCCTCGATGAGCGGAACGAGCGACTCGCGCCGTTTTGCGATGAGCTGCTTGCTGTCGCGCACCAGGTGTAGCCACGGGGCCTCAAAGCCGGGCCGCAGGATCACGGCAGCGGCCACGGTAGGGCCAGCCAGCGGGCCTCGGCCCACTTCGTCGATGCCGGCGATGAAGCGGTAGCCCTGCCGGGCGAGGCCATTCTCTTCAGCCAGGGTTGGCCGTTGCCGCCTCAATGGTTCCTCCCCCAAGAACGTTGTCGCCCTGATAGAACACCACCGCCTGACCGGGGGCGATGGCCATCTGTGGCTCAGCGAACTTCACCGATACTCTGCCATCCTCGAGTGGCGCTATCACCGCGTCAGCCTCTTTGTGGAGGTAGCGTATCTTCGCCCTGGCCTCGACAGGTTGCCTCAACTCCTCAATGAACACCCAGTTCAGTCCGGAGGCGATGAGCGCGTATGAGTAGATGTCCTCCTTGCTGCCCACGACTATTGTATTTGCTGCCAGGTCGATTCCGGTCACGTACAGCGGTTCGCCTGTCGCTATCCCCAGCCCTTTGCGCTGTCCGATGGTGTAGTGCGGGAGCCCGTGGTGCTCGCCGAGGATCTCGCCGTGCTTGTTCACAATCGGCCCGGGCTGGGTTGTCTCCCAAAGGGCGGGATGACCTCTGGCGGCGAAGTCCTGACTCTCAGGTCTACTGTCAACGCCGAGCCTCAGGCCTCTGGCTATCATTCTCGCTTCCTCTTTGGTGTGCTCCCCCAGTGGGAACAGAGAGCGACTGAACTGCTCCTGCGACAGAGAGAAGAGGAAGTAGGACTGGTCTTTGGTCGTATCGGCCGCTTTCCTGAGCACGTAGCGGTGCCTGCCGGCGTCGTACTCCATCCGGGCGTAGTGGCCCGTGGCGAAGTGGTCGAAATCGATCCCCAGGTTCCTCACCTTCTCGGTCAGGGCGCCGAACTTCACCTCACGGTTGCAGCTGATGCACGGGTTGGGAGTCCTGCCCGCCGCGTACTCGCGGCGGAAGTATTCCAGTACCTCTGCTTGGAATTCCTGCGCGACGTCAACGGTGTAGAAGGGAATTCCCAGAGTCTGCGCCACCCGGCGTGCGTCCTCTTCGTCGGCGGGACCGGGGCAACTGAGGCTGGCTGTGCCGTCGGGGCCATCCGAGTCCGTCCAGGTCCTCATGGTGACGCCGATGACGTCGTAGCCCTGCTCTTTGAGAAGAACGGCGGTGGCGGATGAGTCCACCCCACCGCTCATGGCTACAACAACACGGCCGCTCATAGCTGCATCTCCCTGGAGAAGTCTAGCAAAAGGCGTAACGGCAATCAACGTTGCGCTTGCGTTGAGTGTGATATAATAACCGCACAGGAGGCTTTCATTCTGGACGCGATAGAACTGGCGCGAAAGTCGGTCGAGGCGGCCTCGGACAAGCAGGCCAGCGATATCGTGATGCTTGATACCAGGGAGATTTGCAGTTTTGCTGACTACTTCGTGATTTGCAGTGGTGAGACGCGGCGCCAGATAGAGGCCATCTGCGATGAGATCCTCGGGGTGCTGAAGAAAGAGGGCACAATGCTGCGCCGCCGCGAGGGCGCTCCGGGGTCGGGGTGGATGCTGATGGATTTCGGCGACGTCATCGTCCACATCTTTGCACCAGCCGAGCGGGACTACTACCAGCTAGAGAAGCTGTGGGGCAAGGCCACTCCTCTCATCAGGATCCAGTGACCCACTTTTCTGTGTCTCTGGGGTAGGATAGTATCTCCTCCTGGGTGAAAAAGAGCCCGATCTCCTTCTCCGCGTTCTCCTCCGAGTCCGAGCCGTGAATCAGGTTGTGCCCTATGTCCAGGGCAAGATCCCCCCTTATTGTCCCCGGGCTGGCCAGGGTGGGGTCGGTCTCTCCCATTGTGCGGCGCACCAGTTCAACAGCGTTGTCGGCTTCGACGACGGCGGCGATGAGTGGACTGGAGGTGATGAAGTCGACCAGGCCAGAGAAGAAGGGTTTACCCTCGTGGATGGCGTAGTGGCGCTTCGCCAGCGCCTCATCCATCCAGACCATCTTCATTGCCACGATCTTGAGCCCCTTTCTCTCCAAGCGAGAGAGTATCTCTCCGGCGAGCCCTCTCTGTATAGCATCCGGTTTGAGGAGAACGAGCGTCTGCTGCATGTGCACGTCCTTTCTAGAGTCCCTCCACTATGTACATTACGGCTTTGCCGTCGGCCACAACGGTGCCGTTGGCGAAGGTGATTTGCCCTTCCGCCTCGAAGGTCTTTCTCGTTTGTTTCGTCATTCTGGCGCTGATAAAGAGCTGCTGCCCCACGTGAACGGGCTGTCGCAGCCTGGACTCGAATTTCGCCGTCACGCAATTCAAACCGTAGTACCGCGGCACGTACACCGTCGCCTCGTCCAGTAGCAGATGGAGCACTCCGCCGTGCACGATATCAGGCCACCCTTGATGGTATTCCTGAGGGGTGAATTCCGCCTTGACGGTCTCTCCGTCGAAATGGAAGTCCATCTGGAAACCGATGGGGTTCTCCTTGCCGCAGACGATGCACATGGGGAAATGGCTGTAGTTGCGGAAAGAGGGTCCTTTCCATAGACTCATCTCTTGACCTCCCTGTTTCTTGGCGTGGTCACCGATGGGGGTCTGAGGTACACGGGCTGGAGCGCTATGGGGTCGTCGGTGTCGTTCGCTTCCAGCCTCCTCCAGCCCAGCTCGGCGAGGAACCCTGCCCTCCTCAATCCGTGCGAAACGATGGCCCTGTCGCCGAGGAGTCCTGTGATGCGTTGCGCGATGTCGGCGGAGAAGCGGCCGCACAAGATGGTTTCGCCAGTGATAGTGGCGCAGAGATCCTCAACGGTGGTGATGTGCTCGATTACGGAGCGTTGCCACACTCCATTCTGTAGCTGGTATCGTGCCGTGGCAATCTCGGTGCGGCCGGCATTCTGCACTGGGCAGACTGGCTTACCGGTCGCGGCGTAGGGGAATGCCTCCACCTCCAACGTGCTGATACCTACCAGCGGGATGGCGAGAGCAAAGGCCAGTGCCTTGGCTGTCGCCACGCCTACCCTGACGCCATTGAAGGTCCCCGGCCCTTTGGCGACCACGATGGCCTCGAGGTCGTTGAACTGTATCCCGGCCTGCGCCAGCAGGTGAAGCAGATTCGGCATCATTTCCACAGTGTGGTTCTGCTCCGAAAGCCACGAGAGCTCGGCCTGTACCTCTCCATGCCGGGACAGCGCCATGCTGGCCGTGTCGGTCGATGAGTCTAGGGCAAGCTCCATCTTGTCCTTTCTTCAGCCTTCTGCCTGAGGTCAAGCTGGGACACCAGTTCAGCGTATCGTCTACCGTTCGGCAGGAGGGCTACGCCTCGGCTGGTGTCGGAGAGGAAGCGCATCTCGACGGTGAGGTTCTCACCGGGAAGCAGCCCCATTGCCTTCTCCGCCCATTCCACCACGCAGACGCCATTGCCATACAGATAGTCGTCCAGCCCCAGGTCGGCTATCTCCTCGATTGAGTCAAGGCGATAGAGGTCGATATGATAGAGAGGGAGTCGGCCGCGATACTGGTTGATCAGTACGAATGAGGGGCTGGCGGCATAGCCTTCGATTTCCAGTCCCCAGGCAATTCCCTGGGTGAGGCATGTCTTGCCTGCTCCGAGGCCGCCCGCGAGGAGGAACACATCCCCGGGCTGGCTGAGCTTGCCCAGTTGCTCGCCGAGCCTCTGGGTCTCCTCCGGGCTATGGCTCGTTAGGCTTATCATCATCGTCTGGAGCGAAGTGTTCCCACCCTTTTCTTTCCAGTGCCATCTCGTTCCCATTCTCGTCGAGGAGCCTCACTCTCCCCGGCTCGTTGCTGGTTATCTCACCGATGACGGTGACGGGGCAGGGCATCAGCCCCTTCACCTTGGCAACAACCTCCATGGTGTCGGTGAACAGGAGCTCATAGTCTTCGCCTCCCGACAAGGCCAGGTTGAGGGCCTCCTGCTTGAAGACGGTGTGCACCGCGGGATGGATCGGAATCTGGTGGGCATAAAGGCGGGCGCCGACGCTACTGGCTTTACATAACTTAGAGAGGTCACCAACCAGGCCATCGCTTATGTCTATGGCCGCTCTCACTTCGTTCTCTGCCAGAACTTGCCCCTCGACGGAGCGAGGATAGGGTTTGACGTGGGCCTCTCGGAGTGGTGCGGTGGTCGAGTCGAAGAGGAGCCCCTTCTTGAGCATGTGCAGGCCTGCTGCCGATGCCCCAAGGAGGCCGGTGACCGCGATCTGGTCGTGGGGACGCGCTGCCGCGCGCGTAACGATGTGGTCAGCGGTGCCCACCATCGATACACTCAGCATCACCACGGGAGCGGCCACCACATCTCCGCCGGCGATATCGACGTTGAAGAGCCGCGCCAGCTCGACCATTCCTTCGTAGAGCTCAGCTAGACCTTCTACGTCGGTGTCGCTCGGCAGTCCCAGCGACACCAGGGCGCATTTCGGCCGGCCACCCATCGCTGCGATATCGCTGAGGTTCACCGCAAGGGCTTTCCAACCGAGCTCACGCCACGAGGTGTGGCCCAGGGTGAAGTGGACATTCTCGATAAGCGCATCGGTGGTGGCAACCTGAAGGGTCGCATTACTACGCCAGACAGCGGCATCATCGCCGATGCCGACGACGACGTCGTCGCCCGGGCTTCCCACTATTCTCTGGAAGAGTTGGATGAGCCCAAATTCGCCAAGCTCGGAGACCTTCACGGGCCAATTATACTTACTCTACCCTGGCTTAGCTAGCCAACCTGGAGCAAAGCTGATATAGTTTCGATGGGAGAGATGCGATACGCAATCCTGGCCGACATTCACAGCAATCTCGCCGCACTTGAGGCGGTGCTTGGTGATATCGAAGGCAGGGGTGGAGTAGAGGAGATATGGTGCCTGGGAGACATCATCGGCTACGGGGCTGACCCTCGCGAGTGCATTGCGCTGCTGCGTCATCACAACCATCTCTGTGTTGCCGGCAACCATGATTGGGCCGCCATCGGGAAGGTGGACGTTTCGGATTTCAATCCTGACGCGGCCGCTGCGTGCCTGTGGACCGGGAGGCAGTTGAGTGAGGATGACGCTGCCTACCTTGAGAATCTTCCCCTGATTCTCACACGGGGCGATTTCACCATCGTACACGGCAGCCCCCGAGAGCCAACGTGGGAATACGTGGTCTCGGTGCCGAGCGCTCTGGCCAACTTCCGCGTCTTCGATACCCGGTACTGTTTGGTCGGGCATTCCCACGTCCCTGCAGTGTTTGAGCTTGTGGAGGAGACGTGTCTCCTGCGGGAGCTTCCCGCTGAGCTGGACCTGGGGGAGAACCGCTTGATTATCAATCCCGGCGGCGTTGGTCAGCCTCGCGATGGCGACCCGCGTGCTGCCTACGCCATCTATGACGAGGACCACGGCGTCGTGTATCATTATCGAGTTGCGTATGACATAGAGGCTACACAGAGGAAGATGGTGGCTTGCGGGCTACCAAGGTTCCTGGTGACGCGGCTGAGCACAGGGCGCTAGGCCCCGCGCTTCTTGTAGTCGGGGCACCAGGTGGCATTGGGGCGCTCGGGGCGATGGCAGGCGCTGCGCCAGTTCCACATGCAGCTATCGCAGAGCAGGGTGTTCTGCCCCGACCATTTCTTGAATCTGATCTTGAATCGATGCCAGCGACTTGGACCAACCATGGCTCTCCCGAAAGGTCAACTATACTACGGGAGTGATTCCTTGGCAACCTTAGAAAAAGGAGGTGTTCGATATGCCTGTCGTGAGAGTGGAGATGTGGCCGGGAAGGACCCAGTCTCAGAAGGCCGAGCTGGCCAGGGTGATCACGGAGGCGGTGGTTGCCATAGCGCACACGACACCGGAGTCAACCATAGTGATCTTTGATGACATAGCCAAGGAGAACTGGGCTGTCGGTGGCGTACTTGCTGCACAGAGTTGACGTGTTTCAATCAGGATGACAGGATCAACATAGTGGCGCCTGGCAGACTGCTCCGTACCATCTAGCGAAGTGTTCGTATGCCTCAATCATATCGACACATTGGACGGGAATTGGCAAACCGCATTCGGCTGGTGGTGAGCGATGTCGACGGCACGCTCACGACTGCCGATAATTCGGTGAGCCCGGCGGCTCTGGAGGCCATTCGTCGCCTTGAGGGAAAGGGGATTGCTGTTGGATTGGCCTCGGGGCGAGCGCTGCCCAGATTGGAGCCGCTGGCCGAGATGGGCGGAGTAACCGGACCCATCATCGCTGAGAATGGTGCGATTGCCAAGCTGAGCAGGGACGGTGAGATGGTGGATTTGGGCTACTCGCGTGAGCCAGCGGCCAGGGCCTTCGATACGCTGCGAAAGCTGTTCCCCGGGGCCATTGAAGAGACGTTTGACGACAAGTTGCGCCTGGTGGATCTGGGTATCAGGAGCCATGGGGTGGAGGCGCCCGAGTTGCGACGCCATCTGGATGACGTTCAACTTCTTGACTCGGGCTATATGCTGCACCTTCTGGAGAAGGGGGTTAGCAAGGGGAGGACGCTGGTGAGGTTGCTGCGGTGTGTGGGTGGTGGGAACCCGTCCTCAGAGGAGGTAATGGTCTTCGGAGACTCGAACACCGATGTGTCTATGTTTGAGTTGTTTCGCCACAGTGTTCTCATAGCCAACCCTCGGCTCTCAGAGCAGCAGAGGCGGGCGGTGGAGGAAACCGCCGAGTACGCGAGCGACCTGCCGCTTGGTGAGGGTTTCGCTCAGGTGGCCCAGCACATTCTGGGCCTCCGCGAGGTGTGAGTTCCCCACCCGTCTCTGGGGCATTCCGCCGAACGGGCCCTGGCATCTTGACAGATGCCAGGGCGTATGCTAGATTCTGCCCTCACGGCAATCCGTATTCACCCGTCTTCATTCCCACGCCTCATGCGTGCCCGATTGCTCCTTCGTGGAGAGGGATCCCGGGAAGCAGGTCCGGGGCGTGCGCAACGGTAGTCGCGCTCTTGGCTGTACAATACTTCGTCTGTCTCACTGAGGAGGTGACGTTTGTCAGGGTTGAGGATGCCGCGTACCGTTCACCGGCGAGCAAGCCACCGCAATGCTATTCGAGGGAGGTTGTGTCATGCCCTACATGCCTGAAGTGTACACGCAATTCCAGAGGCAGTTTGCCGACATAGGCAAGGCGTACGATGAACTGGCTCTCAAGTGTCACCACTGGGGACCGCTCGATGAGAAGACCCGGCGACTGGTGAAACTGGGCGTCGCCATTGGCCTGTCGTCGGAAGGGGGAGTAAGGTCTCACGCCAGACGGGCGTTGGAGGCTGGCATATCAGGGGATGAACTGCGTCACACCGTGCTGCTGGCTTTCACCACCGCTGGTTTCCCCACGATGATTGCCGCCATGAAATGGGTCGACGAAGTCATCGCCGGCCACCAGCGGGCGTAACCGGGGCAGACCAGAGGAATACAGCATGCGCCGAACGGGAGCGGTTGCCAGTGAGTGAAGTGAGAGACAAGGGGGTGCTACATGGCAGTGTCAGGTAAGTATGGGAAGGTGGATATCCCGCGCATCGGGGAGGACGAGCCCGTATTCATTCTGCGGGCTCAGGACAGGCTGGCGGAGCCCATCGTCGAGATGTATCGATTGCTGGCGGCCTCACACGGGTGTGAGTTGGCCCAGTCGCTGGCGCAGGAAGTGGAGCGCTTCCGCCAGTGGAAAGGCGCCAGGAAGCTGCCTGACTAGACCGGGGAATTCGCCTCGTCACTGCGAGCGGGCACCCGGGCAGCGGGCGCCGTGCGTCACTAGAACGCTAGGGCGGTGATATGGCGGCTGGTGCAGTGGAGCAGGCTTAGCAGCATGATTGTATCGGAGGCGCGCCCCTTCTTTCGGGATCGAGATGATGCGGGTGAACGGCTGGCAGAGGCGTTGCAGCACTATGGGAACGAGGAGACGGCTGTGCTTGCCATCCCTCGCGGTGGGGTGCCGGTGGGGGCGAAGGTCGCCGACCAGTTGGGCGCCAGCCTCGATGTGGTGGTCACCCGCAAGATCGCCATCCCGGGTAATCCTGAGGCTGGCTACGGGGCGGTGACTGAGAATGGCGTCGTGGTGCTGAATCAGCCGCTGGCTGAACGATTGGGTCTGACGCAGGATCAGATAGAAGGGCAGGCAGAGAAGGTGCGGACCGAGATCACACGGCGGGCTGCCGTGTTTCGGAGCAGGTTGCGATCGATGCCTATAGAGGGGAAAACGGCGATTATCATCGATGACGGGCTGGCGTCAGGCTTCACCATGTTGGCGGCCATCGAATCGGTGCGGCGGCGCAAGGCCGCCAGGATAGTGGCAGCGGTACCGGTCGCTTCGGGGAGCGCGTACGACCTGGTGAAGCCCGTCGCTGACGAACTGGTGGCGCTCGTTGTCGCTCGCACGGAATGGTTCGCCGTGGCCAGCTTCTACCAGCACTGGCATGACCTGACCGATGGAGAGGTAATTCGGTACCTGGACTGGTGGGTGAAGGGGCGCAGAACGGCAGAGTAACCGGTTGCATAGGCCAGGCTTCCGGAATGGCTCAAGGAGGCAGTCGTGGAAGAAAGACCGTTTGGCAAGACCGGTGAGCGGTTCTCGATTCTAAGCTTCGGCGCTCAGCGTATCGTTGATGGGCATGGGTGTTCGGAAGAACAGGCAATCAGGATGATTAACCATGCCATCGACAGGGGAATACGCTATTTCGACACCGCCTGGATCTACTCGTCAGGGCAGTCGGAGGAACGGGTTGGCAAGGTGGCGCGACATCGCAGGGGGGAGATGTGGATCGCCACCAAGGTATGGTCGCGGACTGGCGAGGAGGCACGGAGCCAGCTCGAGGAGAGCCTGAGGCGGCTCCAGACCGACCACGTCGATGAGTGGCGGATGCACAATGTGTATTCCTTTGAGGAACTGGACAAGGTCACCGCTGCGGGAGGCGCGCTGGAGGCGGCGGTCCGCGCGCGAGAACAAGGGCTGATCCGTTTCATCAGCATCAGCGGCCACAGCGACCCTCAGGTTCAGGTCGAGGCACTGGAAAGATTCCCCTTTGACAGCGTGCTCTGCGCGACGTCGGTGCTGGACCACTTCGTGCTCAGCTTCGTTGAGGAGTTCCTTCCGGTGGCCAATGCGAAGGGTGTGGCGGTCGTGGGCATGAAGGTGATGGGACTGGGGAGACTGGCCCATGTGTATGACAAGGCTCTCCGCTATGCTTTTGGTCTGCCGCTGAGCACGGTGATCGTGGGGATGGAGTCGATGGAGCAGCTGGAACGAAACCTTGCCGTGGCTGAGAGTTATGAGCCGCTTACCGACAGGGAGCGCCTTGAGTTGTTCCAGCAGGTATTGCCGTTGGTAACACCTGATGTGGCGCCGTGGAAGGCTGAGAACTGGGCAGACCCGGTGGAATGGAAAAGGAGGTAGTTGCGCCCGATGGCGAGGCGCGACGTTTCGATGAAGCATGTGTGTCTGCGACGTGCGTGGTATCGGCTTGTCAAGCTGGTCGCGGGATTGACTAACTTCCTGGCGCAGGGGATAATGGGGCTTAATTCTGCTGAAGAATGCTACCGCAGCTTTTCGTCAGAGGGCGGGAGTGGGTCGTCACTAGGGGTCAACTTGTCGTAGTCGGTAGACTCCATTGAAAGGGAGGGCGCCAGATGGAAGCCAGGACCTATCCTGAGTTCAGTACGCACTTTCCACTGCTGCTGACAACCATGATGAAGAGGCCGGTGGGTCTCTATCCAGATGAGATAGGCGTCGTTTATCGGAACCCGGACAGCGGGGAGTACCAACGGTTCACCTGGCGTCAATGGCATGAGCGTACCTGCCGTCTGGCAAACGCCCTCGAATCCACGTTGGGCGTCAAGGCGGGAAACGCAGACGAGCCGGGCGACAGAATCGGCACCATGGCGCTGAACCACCATCGTCATCTGGAGCTCTACTACGCCGTACCGTGCATCGGTGCGGTGCTGCACGCGATCAACATACGGCTCTCGCCGGACCACATAGTGCATACGATCACCCATGCCGAAGACAAGGTCATCTTCTTCGACGACGCGGTCCTGCCTCTGCTGGAGATGGTCTATGAGCAGATAAGAGGGACCGTGGAGAAGTTCGTCTATATGTCGGACAAGCCGGGGTTACCCAAGACGAAGGTGGAGCCCCTTTACCACTACGAAGACCTGCTGAAACAGCAGCCCGCTGAGAAGGACTGGCCGTATCTGGACGAGGATACCTGTGCAACCCTGTGCTACACTACCGCCACCACCGGGTTGCCCAAAGGGGTCATGTTCACCCACAGACAGCTCTACTTGCAGGCCTTGCACACAATTGCCCGTGGGAGCTGGACCACCGACCCGTCCGTTCCCCACCTCGGTGAGCACACTGTCCCCATGCTCAACACGCCCCTGTACCACGTGCACGGTTGGGGGGCGCCGCACTACTACGTGTACCAGGCATGCAAGATGGTCCTTCCCGGCAGATTCACTCCGGAAGGGTTCTGCGACCTGGTGCAGACCGAGAAGGTGACCAATACCGGCGTGGTGCCGACCATGCTGGCCATGCTGATCGAGTATAAGGACCTCAAGAAGTATGACCTGAGCAGCCTGAAGAGCATCGGGGTGGGGGGCGCTGCCCTGCCCCTGGGCTTGAAGACCAAGGCCGAGGAGCTTATTCCCGGGTTCACCGCTACCTCCGGATACGGCATGACCGAGACGGCTCCGGCTGCCATAGGCGCCTTTGCCAAGCGCTACATGAAGGACTGGCCCAAGGAGGAACTTGACAAGATCAGGGTGAAGACGGGCCTGCCCGCAGTGGGTGCCGAGGTGCAGATTGTGGACGAGAACGGCAAACCGGTGCCTCGCGATGATGAAACCATCGGCGAGATCGTCATCCGAGGCCCGTGGATAATGAAGGAATACTACAAGGACCCGGAGAAGACCGCCGAGGTATGGAAGGACGGGTGGTTCCATACCGGTGATGTAGCCAAGATCGATTCTGAGGGCTACATCACCATCGTGGACCGGGTGAGGGACGTGATTCGAAGCGGTGCCGAGATGGTTCCCACGGTGCTGCTGGAGAACCTGACGGCGATGGCAGATTTCGTGCTGGAGGCAACCTACGTAGGCGTTCCCGACTCCAAGTGGGGGGAAAGACCTATGGCCATCGTGAAGCTGGTACCCGGCTCCTCCAAGACGGAGGAAGACGTGTGCAAGTTCCTTGAGACCGATGGCGTGGCGACAGGCAAGATCACCAAGTGGATGCTTCCCGATTTCATAGCCATAACCGACGAGATACCCAAGACCAGCGTCGGCAAGTACGACAAGATAACCATCAAGAAGAACCTGGAGCAGTTCCTGTCGAAGGCCAAGAAGATGGTCTGAGCCGCTGACACCTGTCTGGCCTTGACACTGCTGCCCTGGACCCAGGTCGAGGGCAGTATGCTTTTTTGTGCACCGGCAAGGTGAGACTGCCCGTCCACATTGCCGGTAGCGAGCCTGGAAAGATACGGTGGGATGCAGAAGGCGTAGCGGCAAGCGGGAGGACCTATCGGGGCATAGATGGGATTGACTGCCAATACGAATGGAGAGGATAATGGTGTCCAATTCTGGGGCTGTGGTCCCCGCGCTCGTGCCGTCAGGCTTGAGGCCCGCCGTTGGCTTGGCCGGTGGGGGTCTGCCTGGCGGAACAGATTTGGTATGATGGAGGAGTGATACGTATGGAAGCGAAGACCTTTCCCGAGTTCAGCACGCGCTATCCGCTGCTATTGAAGACGTTCATGATGAGGCCGGTGAGACTCTATCCAAACGACATCGGGGTCGTCTACAGAAACCCGGAAACCGGCCAGTACTCCAGGTTCACCTGGCGTGAGTGGTATGAGCGCACCTGCCAGTTGGCAAACGCGTTGCAGTCTGTGCTGGGTGTGAGGCCGGGAAAGGCTTTCGAAGCGGGCGACAGGGTCTCTACCATAGCGCTCAATCACCACAGGCACCTGGAGTTGTACTATGCGGTTCCCTGCATTGGAGCAGTGTTGCATCCCATAGTCCCCAGGCTTTCCCTGGACCACATAACCTACACTATTACGCATAGTGAAGACAAGGTTCTCTTCTTTGACGATCTGCTCATGCCGCTCGTTGAGACGATATACGACAGGATAAAGCACGTAGTGGAGAAATTCGTGTACATGTCCGACGGAGAGGGGATTCCGGACACCAAGATCGAGCCCATCTACAACTACGAGGAGATGATCAAGGAGCAGCCCTCCGAGTTCGACTGGCCGTATCTGGACGAGGATACATATGCGACCCTGTGCTACACGACGGCGACGACCGGACTGCCCAAAGGCGTCACCTACACCCATCGGCAGCTTTACCTGCACACGCTGCATCTGCTCGCCGGTGGCTCCTGGGCGTCTGACCCGACTCGGCCACACCTCGGCGATAGTGCTGTGCCGATGGTCAACACACCGTTCTGCCACGCCAACGGATGGGGAGCGCCTCAAACCAATGTTTTCTCGGCAACCAAGATAGTGATGCCGGGCAGATTCACTGTTGAAGGTTTCTGTGACCTGGTGCAGACGGAAAAGGTCACCGGCACATCCCTGGTTCCCACGATGCTCGCCATGCTCGTCGAGTATGAAGACCTGAAGAAGTATGACCTGAGTAGCCTGCAGACCATCGGCGTTGGGGGGGCGGCACTGCCGCTGGGGCTGAAGGCCAAGGCTGAGCAAGTCATTCCCGGTTTCAGCGCTTCATCGGGATACGGTATGACCGAGACCGGCCCGGTGGCAGTAGTCGCTTCTACCAAGCGGTACATGAGAGATTGGCCAAAGGAGCAGTTGGATAAGGTCCGGGTCAAGACAGGCTTGCCCATCGCGGGGATCGAGGTTGATGTCTTTGATGAGAATGGCAGACCGGTGCCGCGCGACAACGAGACAATCGGCGAGATCGTGATGAGAGGCCCGACGATCATGGAGAAGTACTACAATGACCCCGAGCGGACAGCTATGGTGTGGAGGGATGATGGGTGGTTCCATACCGGGGACGTGGCCAAGATCGACGAAGAGGGCTACATGACTATCGTGGACCGGATTACAGATGTGATTCGGAGCGGCGCGGAGATGATCCCGACGGTGCTGCTGGAGAACGTGACGGCGACGGCTGACTTCGTTCTTGAGGCGACCTACGTAGGAGTCCCACACCCGAAGTGGGGCGAGAGGCCGATGGCTGTGGTCAAGCTGGTGCCCGGCGCGACCGAGCGTGAAGAGGACATAGTGGAGTTCCTTGAAAAGGAAGGGGTTGCCACAGGCAAGCTGGCCAGCTGGATGCTGCCGGATTTCATCGCCATCGTTGACGAGATACCCAAGACCAGCGTGGGCAAGTACGATAAGAAAGCCGTCAAGAAGGGGATCGAGCAATACCTGTCGCAGGCGAAGAGGATGCGGGAAGAACGCTGACGCTTTTTCAATATGCCTCCAGCGGTGCAGATTGAGTGAGGCACGGTTGAGAGGCTCACAGTGGCTTCTGTAGGGCTGAGTGGCTCTCCAGGTGAGGAAAATGGATGAAAGGGGAAAGCGATGGAAGCTAAGACATTTCCCGAATTCAGCTCACGGTACCCGCTTCTACTAAAGACCTTCATGAGAAGACCCTTGAACCTCTACCCCAATGAAATAGGCGTCGTGAACAGGAACCCGGACACCGGCCAGTATCAGCGATTCACCTGGCGGCAGTGGTACGAGCGTACGTGTCGACTGGCGAATGCCTTGCAGTCCACTCTCGATGTGAAGCCTGGCCGGGCTTTTGAGCCGGGTGACAGGGTTGCCACCCTGGCTCAGAACAATCACCGTCACCTAGAGTTGTACTACGCAGCCCCATGCATGGGGGCTGTCCTGCATCCTATAGTGCCGAGGCTCTCTTTTGACCACATAGTGCATTCGATTGAACACGCCCAAGACACGGTCCTCTTCGTGGACGACATTATCCTGCCCCTGGTTGAGATGATCTACGAGAGGATACGGCCTGTTGTGAAGAAGTTTGTCTATATGTCGGACGGCGGGGCGATGCCGCAAACGAAGATTGAGCCTCTCTATGATTACGAGGAGCTCATCAAAGGTCAGTCTCCAGAGTTCGATTGGCCGTATCTGGACGAGGACACGTACGCCACCCTGATGTACACTACGGCGACGACCGGTCTGCCAAAGGGGGCTATGTTCACTCACCGGCAGCTCTATCTACAGGCCATGCATGCTATGGCTGCGGCCTCCTGGGCTGCGGACCCGGCGCGGCCACACCCCGGTGACGCTGCTGTTCTCATGCTGCTCACGCCGTTGTGCCACGCCAATGGATGGGGGATGCCTCACATCTACGTCTTTGGGGCATGCAGAACGGTGCTGCCGGGCAGGTTCACTCCCGACGGTTTCTGTGACCTGGTTCAAACCGAGAAGGTGAGCATGACGACTCTGGTTCCGACGATGCTGGCGATGCTGATCGAGTTCGAAGACCTGAAGAAGTATGATCTGAGCAGCCTGCAAATGGTGGGGGTGGGTGGTGCCGCGCTTCCACTGGGACTCAAGAGGCGGGCTGAGGAACTGATCCCCGGTTTCAGCGCCACGTCGGGGTACGGGATGACCGAAACGGGTCCATTGGCCGTTGCCGCATTCACCAAGCGCTACATGAGGGACTGGCCCAAGGAGGAGCGGGACAAGGTCATGGTGAAGACGGGGTTGCCTTTCTCCGGTCTGGAAATCGACGTTTTCGATGAGATTGGGAAGCCGGTGCCGCATGACAACGAGACCATCGGAGAGATAGTGATGCGGGGGCCCTGGATCATGGAAAAGTACTACCGCGATCCCGAGAAGACGGCACAGGTGTGGAGGGAGGATGGGTGGTTCCACTCCGGCGATGTGGCCAAGGTCGATGAAGAGGGCTATCTGACCATCGCCGACAGGATCACCGACGTCATTCGCAGCGGTGCGGAGATGATTCCCACGGTGTTGTTGGAGAACCTTACCGCCAGTGCCGACGGAGTCCTGGAGGCAACCTACGTGGGCGTTCCCGACCCGAAATGGGGCGAGCGCCCCATGGCCATTGTCAAGCTAGCACCGGGGTGCGCCAGCTCGGAGGACGACATATACGAGTTCCTTCAGGCTGAGGGGGTGAACACGGGCAGGCTGACCAGGTGGATGCTTCCCGATTTCATCGCCATCATCGATGAGATACCCAAGACCAGCGTCGGCAAGTATGACAAGGCGACCATCAAGAAGGGGATTGAGCAGTTCCTGTCGAAGGCGAAGAGGATGCGCGAGGACTAGGCCGCTGGCGTTGTCCCCGTTGCCGGCAGTAGGTTGAGCCCGGTGGGCGCGGATAGTGCGTTGATTCCTCAGAAGATGAAGGGGATGAGCGCCCTACGTCTCTGTGGGTAGTCGGGGAACTGGGTGGGGTACCACTTGTGGTGCGCCCGCGCTCGGGGGAGGAGATTAGCTGCGGTCCACAGGGCGAAAGCAAGTCCCGGCAGCGACCACGTGGCGATGCCCCAGCCGCACCACTCGGTTATCTCCCCGAGGTAGTTGGCGCACGAAACGCGCTCAAACAGCCCTCCGCGGGGTATCTTGTAGCTGCCCTCGCCTGGCTGGCGCAACCGGCGCAGCACCTCGTCGGAGTGGATGTTGATGGCGAAGCCGGCGAAGAACAGCAGGGCGCCGGCGATGAAGCGCGGGTCGGTGAGCCAGGCCGCGCTGTAGACGGGGCCGAAGGCATTGATGTAGCGCCCGTTGAGGTACCCGTTGATGACATTGAAGGCCAGACCCAGGGTCATCACGAGGACGGTCATCCGCCTCCGGTTGCCCCTCATGCGGAAGGGAAACACGAAGGTGCGACGCACGTAGTGTATTTGCCACATGGCTAAGAACACGATGGGCATTACGCTGGCGGTGCGGTCACCCAGGGCGAAACACAGGGCGAATACGATGACCGCCGGCGACTCCATGATTACCCACCCCAGACGGTTGCCGATGCGGGCTCCCCAACCGCGCCGTGTGTACCGTCCGTAGGGCGCTCTGATGAACAACAGGACGATGAAGGCCACGGCTGCCATCGCAAAGACGGCCATCAGCAGAATATCGTAGATTTGTCGCTCGCTCATGGCATAGCCATCATATTCACTGTGCCGGTGATGCTTCCGTACGAGCCGTGACGGCGGTGTGCCTCACCTTTTCCATTGCCCACGATGATACGCCCTGCGGTGCCCATATATCAAGTGAGAAGGCCACGCATGTCCTGCTTCGCCGGCCGCTGGTTGGATTTGTGGCAGACCTTATTACTGAGCGGACAATAGCCCAGCGGGCACTGCCACGGGCGACCCTGGGCGTCTCCACATTGACGCTGTATACCAGGCGTGGTACAGTGGGCCTCGCCACCGATGGGTCGGTGTTCAGAGGACAGTTCCTCTTCTCTCGTGGTCCTGCTGCTGAGCTTGCCCTTGCGGCGAGCGCCCATGTCTCTGAAAGAGCTTTATGCGAACGCTGGTCACCGGCAGCACCGGATTTCTTGGCAGCCACCTTGTGGAGCGGCTACTGGCTCAGGGGCATGAAGTGCGTGCCTTGGCTCGCAATACATCCAACCTCGACCACCTGAGGTCAACCGGTGTTGAGATAGTATTCGGCGACATAGAAGACTATGAGAGCCTGATACCTGCCGTCAAAGGTATCGAGGTGGTATTCCATGCGGCGGCCCGGGTGACGCCGGGGTGGGGGGAGTGGCACCTGTTCCAGGCATCGATTGTCAGCGGCACGGAGAACATGCTGATGGCGAGTGCCGAGGCGGGGTGTAGCCGCTTTCTCTATTTCAGCACCGGTGGTGTCTATGGCAAGGCATGCGAGGGGGACACCGCCGCCTGTGAGTCAACTCCGTGCCACGTGGACTTGCGGCGCGACACCTACTACGAGAGCGCGAAGCTCCTTGCTGAGCAGGCGGTGTTCAAGTACCACGACCAGGACAGAATCCAGGGCTCGGTCATCAGGCCGGGAGCGGTCTACGGACCGCGTGACAGGCTGGTCGCCGACCGCGTTTTCCGGCACGTGTCCGGGCCGGTGGTGGTGTGGCCTGGCCAGTCCGACCCCTTGTACAGCGTTGTGTACGCCTCCGACACTGCCGACTGCGCCATCGCGGCGGCCACCAGCGACCGGGCAGCGGGCCAGGTGTACAACGTGGCTCCCGCCGAGGGCATTCGGTTTCGAGATTTCGCTGCGGCGATGATAAGGGCCACAGGTGGCTCGAAGCTGCATCTGACTGTTCCCTACGGCGTCAGCTATTGTTTCTGTGGGGTGCTGGAGGGGTGGTCGAAGCTGCGGCGGGTGGATAAGATGCCCTACCTGACGCGCTCCGCGCTGCGATTCCTGGGGAAGGGGGTCTTCCTCGATTCCACCAAGGCGAGGGAGGAGTTGGGGTGGGAGCCGAAGGTCTCAATGGAGGAGGGGACCGCCCTGTACGTGCAGTGGCGCCTGTCGCAGGAGGGAGCGCCTTGACATCAGGCGTGGGATGCGGTATACGTAGATAGTGGCTGCCGGCCCGGGGCGGTACGGGCGACAGGGCGATGTACAGGCAGCCATCCAGCTACTAACTCGCATTGCAGGGTGGCATGGTGTGCCACCGCTGAGGTTCCGAAGTGGGGGCCGCTAGCTCAATGGTAGAGCAACTGACTCTTAATCAGTAGGTTCAGGGTTCGAGTCCCTGGCGGCTCACCACGACGCCATGTTGATTCCTGTCCACAACCAGAGGCACTGGGTGGTCCATGCCCACTTCCCGATTTGAGGTAGCGATTGCTTTGCCTTGGAAGCTCCTCAGGAAGTGAAGCCATCTACTCCTCCAATGTCTCGAAGGACACCATCTCATCGAGGGGTTTGCGTGTCTTGGGGTTGCCCGGGCTTCGGGGGAAGCCGAGCGTGAGCAGGGCAACGACCATGTACTCGTTGGGTATCCGCAGGATCTCTCTCACCTTTTCCTGGGAAAAGGCCCCGATCCAGCACGTCCCCAGCCCCTCACTCACCGCGGCAAGGCTCATGTGGTCCACGGCGATGGCGGCGTCAACAGCATATGACGGGACCCCGCACATCATGACGTATGCCGGCACAGTGGCTACCGCTGCAATGACGACGGGCGCCTCGCGAACATGACGCTGGCCGTTGGCCGCCTCCGACAGTTCGCGCCGGCGCTCGCTGTCTTTGACGACGACGAACCTCCTGTCCTGCCTGTTGGAAGCCGATGGTGACAGACGGGCAGCCTCGAGGACCTTCTTCAGCTTCTCCTCCGGCACGGCCGTATCCTGATACTCACGGATGCTCTGCCTCTTCTCGATAGCTTCGGTAACGTCCATTGTGTCTCCTTCGTATACTCAGTTTCGTTGGTGCATGTCTCCCGCAGAGGCAGGACATTCCAGCGTTGAACGGGACGAGCCCGGGTCGCAGCGAGCGTCACGCCGGGAGAGGAAGCGCGACGTTCGACGCCGGGGGATCGCCTGACTCAGGCTACGCAGTAGGTAATTGATACATGCATCTCCTTGATTCCTCCTTCATCACGTAATGAACGACTTCCCAAGAAGTATGGCACAGGAGTCCCCAACCCCGCGGCGCTAATCATACCTGTATGGCTGATCAAACACAAACTCCGCACCGATGGGCAACGACCGAAGTCCGTCGATAGAGGCGAGAAGCCTGGTAGTCTGCCTGTCCACTTGACAGCTACCCTTCAGTCTGCTTAACTTGGCGGCGGAGGGGTCGTTTACGTGTAATCGGGAGACCACGGCACCTGCGCCTGCCGGGGATTGGTTTCCGGGCCGGGGTTCTGTGGGACCTACCAGCGGGGAAGTGTCGGAACCGGTAGACGAGCATGATTTAGGATCATGTGCCTGATGGCGTGGGGGTTCGAGTCCCCCCTTCCCCACATGGCGATTCGTTGCAGGTGGCGAGGAGGTCTTATGGCGGATTCAGTACAGGCTACGGGCCTGAGGTCGCAAGACCATAGTGTGGGCCTCAAAGAAGAATAGAGGGAAGGAGTTCTATGAGTACTGACGTGGAGAATAAGTCTATGAGAGTTCAGCTACATGGTGTGGTCTTCACGATTATGGCTCTCGTTGGCAGCCTCATGGCAGTGTTGCCGGCCATCATGCCGCCGTTCCTTGCCACTTTGCTCCCCGCATTGATCATCTTGATATGCGGCCTGGTGTATTATCTGTGGGGTGGTGCGGGGAAGGCAGTGAAGATCGCACTGGCCGTCGTTGCGCTCCTGATGGGGCTTTGGATGGTGATTAATCTGGCTGTGGGGATAGCTGTGCCTGAGGGCCTGACTGCATTGGTGGGCATGGCCTTTGCCGGCATTGGAGGGCTTATCGCTCTCGTTGGCGCCATTTTCGGGATCGTGGCCGCCGCCAAGGGATAGTGCCTGCGGATAGCTCATATTTGCCTTTCGCAGCGGTAGCAGCCTCCCAGCATTCATGCTGGGAGGTTTCTTTTGTCATGGGTTCCTTGAGGTCGCTCCTGAGGTATGCTACGATGCTTTCAAGATGAAGTCCAGCTGCATCAGGAACTTCTGCATCGTGGCTCACATCGACCACGGGAAGTCTACGCTCGCCGACCGCCTCCTTGAGCTCACTGGCACTGTTGGCGAGAGGGACATGCGGGAGCAGTTCCTCGACCAGATGGACCTGGAGCGGGAGCGTGGCATTACCATAAAGGCCTCGGCGGTGCGCATGGACTACCGCGCTTCCGACGGTGAGTTGTACCAACTCAACCTGATCGACACGCCGGGGCATGTCGATTTTGCCTATGAGGTCTCGAGAAGCCTTGCTGCCTGTGAAGGGGCTTTGCTGGTGGTCGATGCGACTCAGGGGATTCAAGCGCAGACCCTGGCGAACGTGTACATCGCTATGGAGAATAACCTGGTGCTCATCCCCATTGTCAACAAGATCGACCTCTCCATCGCGCAGCCGGAGAAGGTGGCCGGGGAGATGGAGAACGTGCTTGGCTTTCTCCAGAGCGAGGTCATTTTTACCTCAGCCAAAGAGGGGGCCGGGGCGAAGGAGGTCCTGGAGGCTATCGTCGGCAGGGTCCCTCCACCAAGAGGCTTCGCTGGGGAGCAATTGCGGGCGCTCATCTTCGACTCGACGTATGACCCGTACAGGGGAGTGATCGCCTATGTGCGGGTGGTCGATGGCGCTGTCAGCAAAGGGATGCGACTCAAGCTGATGGCGTCGGGGTCTGCCTTCGAGGCGCTCGAGGTGGGCGTTTTCAAGCCGTGGCCAACACCCGTCGATGGTTTGAACGCGGGTGAAGTGGGTTACATCGCCACGGGGATGAAGAACGTCAGGGACTGTCGAGTAGGGGATACCATCACGGTGGATGATGGGGTGGTGGTGCCGCTGCCCGGCTATCGCCCGGCCAAACCGATGGTCTTTGCCGGCATCTATCCTCTCGAAGGGGAGGACTACGTCATGCTGCGCGATGCCCTGGAGAAGCTGAGCCTCAATGATGCCGCTTTGGTCTATGAACCGGAGACCAGCGCGGCCCTGGGCTTCGGGTTTCGCTGTGGTTTCCTGGGCACCCTTCACATGGACATTGTCAAGGAGCGGCTGAGGAGGGAGTACGGGCTCGATCTCGTGGCCAGTGCACCCAGTGTAGAGTACCAGGTTGCCATGGATGATGGGAGGGTCCTAGTCGTGGACAACCCATCGATGCTGCCCACGTCGGGTGAGGTCAAGGAGGTGAGGGAACCGTGGATGACCATCGGCATTATCACGCCCAGCAGGTACATCGGCACGGTCATGGAGCTTCTCAGGGAGCGCAGGGCGCAGTACAAGGCGCTGGACTATCTCCAGGGGCAGATGGCGCAACCGGCCGAGTCGAGCGCAGATTACCGCGCGCTCCTTCACTATGAGATGCCTCTGGCCGAAGCTATCATCGATTTCTATGACCAGCTCAAGTCACGCACTCAGGGCTACGCATCCATGGACTACTCCTTCTCCTGCTATCGCCCTGCTCGGCTGGTGAAGCTGGACATACTGGTCAACAACCAGCATGTCGACGTCCTTTCGTTCATTGTGCCGGCGGATGATGCCTACCGGCAGGGAAGGGGCATGGTACAGAAGCTGAGGAGCCTCATCCCCAGGCAGCTCTTCGATGTTGCCGTTCAGGCAGCCGTTGGCAACAGGGTAATCGCCAGAGAAACGGTGAAGGCACTGCGCAAAGATGTGACGGCGAAGTGCTACGGGGGCGACATCACCCGCAAGCGGAAGCTTCTGGAGAAGCAGGCTGCGGGCAAGAAGCGGATGAAGAAGATGGGCAGGGTAGAGATTCCTCCCGAGGCGTTCATCGAAGTTCTGAAGGTCGAGGAGTAGTGCCTGGCCCTGTCTGGCGGTTACAGCTCGGCAGCGAGGCTCTTCAGATACTCTCGGAGTTCGGCACCCGTTTCGGGACTCTTCAAAGCGAGGGCCAGAGACGCCTTCAAGAGGCTCAGGGGTGTACCGGCGTCGTGGTAGATGCCTTCGAATTCATAGCCATATACCGCCTGCTGCCCGAGCAACAGGGCCAATCCGTCGGTTAGCTGGACCTCACCCCCCTTGCCTCGAGGTGTCACCTGCAGCGTCTCGAAGACCTCCGGCGTCAGGATGTAGCGCCCCATTATTGCCAGGTCCGACGGGGCGTCTTCGGCGTTGGGCTTCTCCACCACATCGAGGACCTGGAACACGCGGTCTCCCAGTGGCTTGGGCGTCACAATGCCGTACCTTCGGGTGTTCTCCTTGGAGACTCGCCATAGGGCAAGAACGCTGCCCTTGTGGCGGCGGTAGACTTGCAGCATCTGCTGGAGCAGCGGGATATCAGCGTCGAAGATGTCATCGGGCAGGAGAACGGCGAATGGCTCGTCGCCGACCATCTCCCGGGCAGTGAGAACGGCGTCGCCCAGGCCAAGCGGCTCCTTCTGCCTGACGCAGCATACGTCGCCCAAGTCGGCGAGGCGTCGCACTTTCCCCAGCAGCCTCTCCTCTCCCTTCTGCTGCAGGGCGCGTTCCAGCTCAGGCGACGGGTCGAAATGGCCCTCTATGGCACTCCTTGCGGAAGGGGTGACGACGATGACCTGTTCGATGCCAGATGCGAAAGCCTCTTCGACGGCGTACTGGACGAGCGGCTTGTCCACGACCGGCAGCATTGCCTTGGGGACGGCCTTGGTTGACGGCAGGAACCTCATTCCCCAACCTGCCGCCGGGATGACAGCTTTGCGGATCTCCATTGTCGTGCCTGCATTCTACAGCAAGCCCATCGCCGCAGGCAAGCTCACCCAGGCTTGACACTCGCTAGTGGGTCGAATAGCATTGGGGTAAGGTCGTGCTAGGCGGGGAGCTAGCGGTGCCCTGTACCCGCAATCCGCTATAGCGGGGCTGAATCCCCGTTCGAGGCCTTGAGCTTCTCGGGACTACCTCCTGTTGAGCGGTGCCGAAGGCTGGGTCCTGCGCGGCAGAGCGCTATGAACCCCGTCAGGTCCGGAAGGAAGCAGCGGTAAATAGTTGTCTCTGGGTGCCGCAGGTTTACCTGGCCGGAGTTGGTCAATAGGGGCAAGCCGGGGGGCCGGGTCGACAGCGGGTGCACGGCCTTTCGTTTATCTATGGGTGCTACTGTGCTTGTTCGTCGAACCAGGAGCGAGCTTCGGCGTCTCGACGTTCGCGCCAGGAAGGGCTTGGGTCAGCACTTCCTCGTGGACGGGGAGGCGCTTGGTCGCATAGTCGCGGCCGCCGAGCTGACCGCGAGTGATACCGTCATCGAGGTGGGGCCCGGGCTCGGCATACTGACCCGGGAACTGGTGAAGAGAGCAGGGAGCGTCATCGCCATAGAGCTTGATTCGAGCCTGGCCTCCGCTCTCAGGGAAAGCCTGGCTTCATATTCCAATGTCACCATCATCAATGACGATGTGCTGAACATAGACCCCACTACGGTACTGAGCCTGGTCGGGGAAGCTGGTGCGGCTTCGTACAAGGTTGTGGCCAATCTTCCATACTACATGGCTTCCGCCGTGGTTCGTCATTTCCTGGAGGCATCGAACAGGCCCAGACTCGTGGTGGTCACAGTGCAGAAGGAGGTGGGTCAGCAGATGGTGGCTGGACCGGGCAAGATGAGCCTGCTGAGCGTTGGGGTGCAGTTCTACGGGAGACCGACTATCGTGGACTACATCCCGGCATCGGGCTTCCATCCCCGGCCGAAGGTGGACTCGGCCATTGTTCGCATCGACGTCTACGACGAGCCGGCGATACAGGTGGAAGATGCGGAGAGCTTCTTTGCTGTGGTGCGCGCCGGTTTCTCGGGCCCTCGTAAACAACTGCATAACTCCCTTGCTCATGCCCTTGGCATGTCATCGTCGGAAGCCGCGGCTCTGGTCGAGAAAGCAGGCCTGTGCAAGAAGCGACGTGCAGAGACGCTGGACCTTGGCGAGTGGGCCCGGCTCCACGAAGTGTGTGGCGGGAACGAATGCTGACCGTCTCCGCCTGTGCAAAGGTCAATCTGGTACTCGAGGTTCTGGGGAAACGTTCCGACGGCTACCATGAGGTGGTGACTGTCCTCCAGGAGATCGACCTCAAGGACGTTCTTACCTTTGAGGAGCAGCCGGAGATAAGGCTGGAGTCTGCAGATGATCTGGTGCTCAAGGCAGCAAAGCTGCTTCAGGAAGTTGCCGCGTGTGGTAAAGGCGCGTCCATCTCAATGACAAAGGGCATTCCTGTGGCTGCAGGGCTGGGTGGCAGCTCCAGTGACGCCGCTGCTGCGTTGCGGGGCCTCAATGACCTGTGGGGTCTGGGTCTTTCCTTGAGCCAACTGGCCTCTGTGGCGTCGAGAGTCAGCGCCGATACCGCCTTCTTTCTCTATGGAGGCACTGCACTGGGCGAGGGCCGGGGTGAGGTGGTCACGCCGCTGCCTTCCTTCGCACCTTCGTGGGTGGTGCTCCTGCGGCCTCCTGTTGCGCTGCCGCCGAGCAAGACCAGGACTCTCTATGCGTCTTTGAATCCGTCTCATTTCAGCGACGGAAAGCGAGCCAGAAGGATGGCTGACCTGCTCCGCGAAGGTGGTCATGTACCTCACGCATCGCTGTTCAACGCCTTCGAGCAGGTTGCCTGCACCGCCTTTCCCGGATTGGAGTCGTACTGGCGACGATTCCGCGGGCTGGGGCCCGATAGTGTCCACCTCGCGGGCTCAGGGCCGACGTTGTTCACCCTGTTGAGCGACGGGTGCGAAGCAGCCGAGCTGTATCAATCGCTCGAGAAGGAGGGTTTTGAAGCCTATCTTGTTCAGACAAGCGCAAGACCCTGAGAATGGGGCGAACCTGGGGGGAGCTGGCGAGCACCGCCGGAAGCGGCCCATAGGACGCTGGGTCCTGCTTGGCATCCTTGTCGCTGCATCTCTTGCCATTGGCTATACCATCTACGCTTTCTTCCCGCGCTTCGCGGAGTTGGCCAAGTACGGCTATCTCGGCGTCTTCCTTCTAACGCTTGTCTGCAGCGCCACCATTTTCTTCCCCACACCCGGTTTCATCATCGTATTCGCCATGGTGATGAGCCCTGCCTTCAGCTGGCCGCTGGTGGCGCTGGCTGCGGCGGTGGGTGGGGGTCTGGGTGAGTCCTCGGCATACGTTGCCGGCTATGGAGGCAATGTAATCATTGTCCCCGAGCAGTGGAAGAGATACCGTAGAGCGGAGGACTGGACGAGACACTACGGCAGCGTGGCCATATTTGTCTTCTCCCTGGCACCTTTCCTGCCGTTCGACCTTGCCGGTATCGTTGCCGGGGCGATGAAATATCCCTTCTGGAAATTCCTCCTGGCCACGCTTTCCGGGCGTCTAGTAAGGTCCTTCAGCGAGTGCTACCTGGTATACTTGGGGTGGGTAACATGGCCTACCGTGCGCGATTTCCTGGCGACGCTGGATTGGTGGGGCTGGCTCATCGTTGGCCTGGGTGCTGTGGCGGTTGCCGGTGGCGTCGTGGCACTGGTATGGTGGAGGAAGCGGGTGGCATCGCGGCGGAAACTGGCGGACCTGCAGGAGGAGACGGGGGACCATCTCTGAAATGATCGTTGACATGCACGTGCATACCGCCCGCGGGGGATACGATAGCTCGCTCACGGTCCCGCAACTGGTGGAAGAGGCGGATATGAAAGGGATTGAAGGGGTGTGTCTCACCGAGCACATGCACTTCTGGAGCGAGAGCGAGCTTGATGGTCTTGGGTCGGACCACAACGTTCTCCTCATCGCCGGTATCGAGGTGGAGACCGATATGGGGCACATTCTGGCATTCGGGCTGGACCGGTACGTCTCCGGGATACACAGGGCAAGGGAATTGCGGCGGGTCGCCGATGAGGTTGGTGGTGTGCTCGTTTTGGCTCACCCGTTTCGCATGTTCTTCCACCTTGAAGACTTCAACGCGAAGCCGAAGCGGGAGTGGCCCGAGGCCTTTGGCGATGCTCTGGAGCTGCCCGCCCTGGATGTGGTTGACGCCGTTGAGGTGCTGAACGGCGGCTGCACCGAGCGAGAGAACCGGCTCGCCGTGGAAGTGGCAAGGCAACGCGGGCTGAGAGCCACCGGCGGAAGTGACGCCCATTCAAGTCGCGGCATTGGCTCCTTCGTCACCGTTTTCGAGCAGAAAATCAGAAGCCGGGGAGACCTCATTGCTGAGCTTAAGGCGGGGCGTTTTCGCCCCGCGAGAAGGATGCGGGATGGTCGGGTCGCTCCCTTCGACGACGAAGCCCACAGTGGACCGCTTTGATGAGCACGACCTATGTCTCGCTTGACCTGGAGACTACAGGACTTGACCCCCGCAGTGACAGCATCATCGAGATTGGCGCAGTCAAGTTTGGGGACGACGCGCCCATCGAGACATTTCACACCCTGGTCAGACCACTGCGGCCTGTGCCCTATCGGGTTCAGATACTCACCGGCATCACCGCAGAGGACGTAGAGGATGCTCCACCGGCGGCTGCCGTTCTGGGCGATCTGGTTTCCTTCGTCGGCGAACACCCCATCATCGGCCACAACGTGCCGTTCGACATTTCCTTCCTTTCTGCAGAGGGAGTCGACGTGGCCAACCCGACCTACGATACCTTCGAGCTGGCCACGGTCCTTCTGCCCGCGCTCTCCGACTACAGTCTTTCAGGGGTGGCGGATGAACTGGGCATTTCCTACACTATTCGGCATCGCGCCCTTCCCGACGCGGCAATCGCCAAGGACGTGTTTCTCGCCCTCCTCGGCAGGGCCTATGCCCTCGACATGTCCATTATCGCTGAAATCGACCGGCTGACCAGGGGGTTGGACTGGTCGCCGGCACACCTTTTTCGCCGCGTAGCCGAGGAGAGAATGGGCGACGCCGTCCACGGGCAACGCGAGCCAGCTCCTGCGGGTGTTGAGGCCGAACGGCAAGAGCGGCTTGCTCGACGCCGGCCTAGGAAGGCGGTGGATTCGCAGCTTCTTGCCGACATGGTGGCGTCCGGTGGGGCGATGGAGAAGGCTTTCCCCGGTTTCGAGCATCGCCCCGAACAGGTCCAGATGATGAGAGCAGTCGCCCATGCGCTCAATGAGGGTGAACACCTCATCGTCGAGGCGGGCACGGGGACCGGGAAATCCATCGCCTACCTGATTCCGGCCGCCTTCTTCGCGGTGGAGAACAAGACTCCGGTGGTCATCTCCACCAATACCATCAACCTTCAGGAACAGCTCATCAACAAGGACATCCCCGACCTGACAAAGGTTCTGGAACTGCAGTCCTTGCCGGTGCCGCGCTACGCTCAGCTCAAGGGGCGCAACAACTATCTCTGCCAGCGACGCTGGGCTTTGCTGCGGCGGAGCCAACCCCTTCCTCTGAATGAGGTCAGGCTCCTGGTGCGGACGCTGGTCTGGGCTGCGTCAACGGAGACGGGGGACCGGGCTGAGCTGAATCTCAGGGGGGAGGACCTGTATATCTGGAACAGGATATGCGCTCAGTCGGAGAACTGTCTTGGTGCGCAGTGTCCCTTTCAAAGCCGGGGTGCCTGCTACCTCTATCGGGCGAGGCGCAGGGCGGAAACCGCCCATCTTGTCGTGGTCAACCACGCGCTGCTGCTGTCGGACATAGCCTCTGTCGCCCGGGGCAGAATCGTACCTGATTATGCCCACCTCATCGTTGATGAGGCCCAACATCTTGAAGAAGAGGCAACGGAGCAGTGGGGCTTTGAGGTCGGGGTGCGCCAGCTTGAGACCTACTTGAACCGCCTTAGCGAAACGGTGGCCGAGGGACGCTACGCGGGCTTCCTTTTCGAGCTCAGCGGCCACTTCAGGGGAAGCTCTGTTTCGAGTGAAGCTCAGCGTGATATGGGGGAGTTGGCTGAAGAGATGAAGGGTGTCGTGGGCGTTTGCCGCGAGCGGGTTATGGCGCTCTTCGAAACATTGGGGCGCTTCGTGGAAGGTCACGCTGAGGAGCAAGGGCCCCAGGAGCGGCGGCTGCGCCTCACCAGGGGAGTGCGCAGCCAGCCGGGGTGGGCTGATGTCGAGATCCTGTGCGAGAACCTGTGTTTGGTCCTGGCGAATATCGATTCGGTGCTGAATCGCCTGTACAACATGCTCGAGCCATTGTCGGACGCCAGCGTGCTGGACTACGACGATCTGATGATGGAGCTCTCTTTCCTGTCGTATCGCTGTGGCGAATTGGGGCAGCAGGTCAATTCCGTAGTCTCGCTACAGGATGAGGGCATGGTCTACTGGGCGGTGACACGGGAACGGGGAAACAGCCTCACGTTGTGTGCTGCTCCCCTTCAGGTAGGGAGAATCCTGGAGCACAGCCTCTTCTCCGAGAAGGAGTGTGTGGTGCTGACAAGCGCCACGTTGAGCACGGAAGGACACTTCGAGTACGTCAAGGAGCGCCTGGGGTTGGCGGAGGCCGGCGAGCTTCTGCTGGGTTCCTCTTTCGACTATGGCAAAGCGGCGATGGTCTTTATCCCTGAGGACATTCCCGAGCCCGGGCAGGTGGGCTACCAGAAGGCTGTCGAGCAGGTCCTAGTAGCTTTATGCCGCGCCGCTGAGGGGCGGACACTGGCTCTTTTCACGTCCCACTCGGCGCTTCGGGCGAGCTACGAGGCGATCCGGACTTCGCTGGCGGCGGACGGCATTCTGGTTCTGGCACAGGGCATAGACGGTTCCACGAGGAGTCTGCTGCAGACCTTCAAGTCCAACCCTCGTACGGTCCTTCTCGGCACCTCGAGCTTCTGGGAGGGCATTGATGTGGTTGGCGAGGCGCTCAGCGTGCTGGCCATAGCGAGGCTTCCCTTCAGCGTTCCCAGCGACCCGGTTTTCGCGGCTCGCGCCGAGCTATTTGAGGACCCCTTCAACGAGTACGCTGTGCCCCAGGCGGCCCTGAGGTTCAAGCAGGGGTTTGGGCGGCTCATCCGCAGCCGCAGCGACCGGGGGGTCTTGGTGGTGCTCGACCGGAGAATCAAGGCGAAATCGTACGGCGCTGCCTTCATCCGCTCGCTCCCGCCATGCACGGTGAAGAGCGGCCCGGCGCGCCATGTGCCCAGGGAGGTGGTGGTGTGGTTGGGCCGCAAGTGAAGCCGTCGCGTTTCGCGCCAAGGCGGCATTCAGGCCGTTCGCCCTGAGCCTGTCGAAGGGTGAACCCGATGAAGGCGCCACCTGCGCAGTGCCTGTCATTCTGAGCGAAGCGAAGAATCTTGGTGGGGGAGATTCTTCGTCGCTTCACTCCTCAGAATGACATGGCGGTGGGGCCACCCGCGCTGGGCCGTACCTCTGGGGGGGGCCGTCTGGACGCCGCCTTGCCCAATGTAGGTGCCTGATTCATCAGGCACCGTTGCTCCATGAATGGGACAACTACAGGCGCAAAGAGGTGATTTGGAGCATACTTCTTCCGCTCGCCTGAACACGCTGCACAGCGCTGTAGGGGCGTTCAATTGAACGCCCCTACACAAACACATTTGTCCTGTCAGCCAGGTGGCCGTTCATGGTTCGACGGGCTCACCACGAACGGCTTTGCTGCTGGTGGACAGGATTTGCACCGTTCGCCCTGAGCCGGTCGAAGGGCCATTTGCCACAAGCTGGTGCGTCCCTCGCCACGTCCAGTACGTTGCGCTAGTACTTCGACGCTCCTATCTCCTCCATCTTGCCGGTGACGATGAAGGCCGTGCGCTCGCAGATGTTGGTGACCCGGTCGGCGCTACGCTCCAGGTTGTGGGCCACCCACAGGAGACGGGTGGCGCGGGTGATGGTCTTCGGGTCTTCGGCCATGAAGGTGAGGAGCTCGCGGAACACCTGGTCATAGAGGGCGTCCACCTCATCGTCTTCGGCAACAAGATTCCGAGCGCAGTCCGCATCGCGGTCGACGAAGGCCCGAAGACTGCGGCGGAGCATATCGTTGGTCTTCTCGGCCATGCGCGGGATGTCAATGAGCGGCTTCAGGGGCGGCTCGTCACCTATCATTATCACGATCTTGGCGATGCCCTCGGCATGGTCGCCGATGCGCTCCAGTTCCGTGGTTACGAAGAGGATCGAGACAATTGTCCGCAAATCGCCGGCCATCGGTTGCTGGGTGGCGATGAGCTGAATGCACTTCTCCTCTATGGCGAATCTTCTCTGGTTGATTCTCTGGTCATCGGCGATGATTTGCTGTGCCAAGGCGAGGTCCCTGTTCTTCAGTGCCTCGATAGAGCGGCTGATGGCTTTCTCGACCATGTTGCCCATGGCGAGCACGTCGTCCTGGATCTCCTTCAGGCGTCTGTGGAAAGCTGTTCGTATCTCCATGACTTCTACCTCCGCCGGCCTCTATCCAAATCGGCCGGTTATGTAGTCCTCGGTGCGCTTGTCCTTGGGATTGGTGAAGAGCTGTGAGGTGGGGCCGTATTCGACCAGCGCTCCCGCCCTGTCATCCTCCATCATCAGAAAGGCGGCCATGTCGGACACACGGGCTGCCTGCTGCATGTTGTGGGTCACGATGACGATGGTGTAGCTCTCGGTGAGGCTCCGCATCAGGTCCTCTATCTTCAGGGTGGCTACCGGGTCGAGGGCGCTACAGGGCTCATCCATCAGGATGACTTCCGGCTCCACTGCCAGCACCCGGGCGATGCACAGCCGCTGCTGCTGCCCGCCGCTGAGGGCGAGTGCCGACTGGTGCAGCTTGTCCCTCACCTCGTCCCACAGTGCCGCCTGACGAAGGCTGGTCTCGACAATGCCTTCGAGCTCGCTGCGGTGTCTCTTGCCATGCCGCCTGGGGCCGAAGGCCACGTTGTCAAACACCGACATTGGGAAGGGGTTGGGTTTCTGGAACACCATTCCCACCCGTTTCCGCAGTTCGACCACATCTATGGAATTCTCATAGATGGAAATGCCTTCAAGCTCCACCTGGCCTTCTACCCTCGCCCCCGGTATGAGGTCGTTCATTCGATTGAACAGGCGGAGAAAGGAGGACTTGCCACACCCCGATGGCCCGATGACGGCGGTGATGGCAAGCTGGGGGACATCCAGGGTGATGTCCCGCAAGGCCTGGAAGCCCCCATAGTACAGGTTCACCGCTTCCGTTCGGAGCTTGGGCTTGTCGATGCCGGCTGTCTTCACGTCGGATGAGTCCTGGTTGGTATTCATTAGCCGTACCTCCGTCGGCGGGCCCGCAGTCTGATAACGGTGGCGAGCACGTTGAAGAACAGGACCACCACCAGCAGGACCAAGGCGACGCCCCACATGGTGGTCTTCGGCATGCCCGGGACGTGGGCGGCTACCGTGTACAGGTGATAGGGCAGAGCCATGAACTGGTCGAAAGGGGACTGCGGCAACCCGGGCAGGAGGAAGGCAGCGCCGACCACCAGTATCGGAGCCGTTTCGCCAGCGGCGCGGCTCATCGCCAGTACGGCCCCGGTGATTATGCCGGGAAGCGCCTGGGGCAGGACAACGTGTCTTGTAGTCTGCCATCTGGTCGCTCCAATAGCCAGGCTGCCCTCCCTGTGTTCCCGGGGTACCGCGAGTATGGCCTCCCGCGATGCAGTGATAGTAATCGCCAGCGCCTGGCAGGCCAGAGTCAAGCTGGCTGAGAGCAGTGACATGCCGAACTTCATAGCCAGCACGAAGATGCCCAAGCCGAATAACCCGTAGACGATGCTGGGCACGCCAGCCAGATTCATGATAGCGAGATTGATGGTCCTTGTCAGCCAATTCTCGCGAGCGTACTCAGTGAGGTAGACTGCCGCCAGCACGCCGACGGGAAGGGCAAAGATGAGAGTGCCTATCATCAAGTAGAGAGTGCCGACTATGGCGGGCAGAATGCCACCGGCTTTGCCAGCCTGCGAGGGGGGTTGGGTGAGGAACTCAATGCTGATGGCGCTCGCGCCACTGGTGACTATCTGGAGGATGATATAGAGGACAGAGCCCACAACGACAATCGTGGCGAGAATGAGTAGCGCGAAGGCAGCGCGCTGCGACAGCTGGCGTGGCATCAGGCTTCTGCTGTTCATCTCCCCCCTCCGCTGCCAAACCTTCGTTTCTGTCTCGCAAGCACCCTGTCGGCGACCAAGTTGACCGACAGCGTCATGATGAAGAGGATGAGGCCGATGGCGAATAGCGCTTGATACTGCAGCCCCCCGCGGACGGCATTGCCGATGCCAGAGGCGAGGGCGGCGGTCATCGGCATCATCGGCTCTGTCGGCGAGACAGGCACGGCCAGAGCGCCGCCAGCGACCATGAGCACCGTCATCGTCTCACCGATGGCGCGCCCCACTCCCAGCATAGTAGCGGCGGCGATGCCAGAGAGAGCTGCCGGGATGCACACGTGCCTGATGGTCTCCCATCTGGTGGCCCCTAGGGCATAGGACGCTTCTCTGAACTCGTTGGGGACTGCCCCTAGCGCGTCCTCAGATACGCTCACTATGATGGGCAGGCTCATCAATGATAGCATGATGCCGGCGGTGAGACCGCACAGTCCCGTGTTTAGGTTGAACATGCTCTGCACCAGCGGTGAGAGCAGCAACAGGCCGATGAATCCCATTACGACGGATGGAATCCCCGCCAGCATCTCAATGATGGGCTTGAGTGTTTCTCTCAGCGCGGTGGGTGCCACCTCGGAGAGGTAGGCGGCACAGCCGACCCCTACCGGGACGGCGATTGCGGTCGCCACCAGGGTGACCCATAGCGTGGCCACGAAGAAGGGCGCTATGCCGAAGGTCGGCGGCTCGGAGACAGGATACCAGTGGGTTCCAAAGAGGAACTCCCAGGGAGGGGTGTGGGCGAAGACGGGCAAGCCCTCCTTCAGCAGGAGGACGACGATGCCAAGCAGGACCACGACGGCGAGTACGCCCGCCATCAGGATCCAGGCCTCGATGACTCTCTCGCGCCAGCGCCACCGCCTCCTCAGGCTCTGTTGAAGAGCGCCGGCGGCGGTGGTTGAAGCTCTTCGCTCCACCATGGCTATGTTGTCCCTTCTCGGCTGTCTTGCCTGGGGCGATGTTCGGTTCTATTGTATGCCGCTAGTGCAAAGGGACATAGCCCACGTCGGTGACCTTTTCCTGGCCTTCATCTGAAAGACAGTAGTCGATGAAGGCCTTGCTCACGCCTGCAGGCTCCCCGTCGGTATAGTACAACAGCGGTCGGGCAATGGGGTAGGTTCCGTCCAGGGCCGTCTCCACGCTGGGCGCTACCGCAGGGTCATCGGGCGTCTTCTTGATCCCCAGCGCGTTCACCTCGTTGGTAACGTAACCCAGCCCGGGGTAGAAGATGGCGTTTGGATTCGCCGCCACTTGCTCCACGCCTTCCGAGGTGGACGGCAGGAACAGGACGGAGGGACCATACTCAAGGCTCGTGTCTTCTTGTGGCAGGCCCTTCATCTGGACCACCTCTTCCTTGAAGAAGACGTGGGTCCCTGAGTTCGTGTCGCGAGCGATGGCGACAATAGAGGCGTTCTTCCCGCCGACCTCATTCCAGTTGGTTATCTGGCTGGTGTAGATGGCGGAGAGCTGCGCTATCGTCAGTTGGGACACCGGGTTGGACGGGTGTACCACCACGGAGAGGGCATCGGTGGCAACCTGAGTCTCGTACGGGTCTACGCCGTTTGCCTGAGCCTGGTTTATCTCCGTTGGCCTTATCTTTCGGGAAGCCTGGCAGATGTCGGTGGTTCCGTTGATGAGTGAGGCAATGCCCACCCCCGAGCCAGGACCGCTGACGGCGATGTTCACCTTGGGGTGTATTGCCATGAAGTCCTCAGCCCACACCGCGGTCAGCGGCGTGACTGTGTTGGAACCGATGACCTTGATGGAGCCTGAGAGGTCATTGTCCGTTGGGGTGCCTGAATCGCCGCCGCAACCGGCTACGGCAAGAACTGCCACAAGCAGAGCCGCAAGAGTCAACCTTAACCAGCTTTGGCTCAATTTCATCGCTTTCATTCCCCCTTTCCTGTATTGGCACGCACTGCGCGCTGGAACGTGAGCGCAAACGAACGCACCATTTTTCGCGTCTGTCGCAGGAAGGAATCGGCTTCAAGCAAGCCCGACATCCTGCTCCTAGCATAGCAGGAAGGGCTCATCGTTGTGTTTAAGGCCAGGTTAGACTTGGGTAAAGGTTTCGTTAAGGTCTTGGAAGGGCTACGTGGCTGTGGGGAGGGTGAAGGTGAAGGTTGAGCCTTTCCCCTCGACGCTCTCGGCCCAGATTCGGCCGCCGTGGGCCTGGACAATGTGCCTGGCGATGGCCAGCCCCAGGCCCGTGCCGCCTCCGGCCCTGGCCCGGTCCGCCTTGTAGAAGCGTTCAAAGATACGCGGGATGTCGCTAGGGGCGATGCCGATCCCGGTATCGGCGACGGAGACCTCCAAGGCGTCCTGGCTGGCTCGGGCGGTGACGACGATGTGCCCGCCCTGAGGCGTGAACTTGATGGCGTTGTGCAGGAGATTGAGCAGCACGTATTCCACCTGCTCACCGTCCGCCATGGCGCGGGGCAGGCTGTCAGGGACGTGGATTTCCAGACCCAGTCCCGACCTCTCCCCCTGCGGGCCCAGCCGCTGTACCACGCTCTCTATGATGTCGCCTATGTCGGTGGGCTCGATGTTGAAGGCGACATCGCCGCTCTCAATCCTCGATAGCTGGCTGAGCTCGTCCACCATCTGAGCCAGCTTGTCCACCTCAACGTTCACCCTTTCGAGGAAATCGTGTGCGACAGATTGGTCGGTGATGGCTCCCTCCTGGAGGGTCTCGGCCAGCGCCTTGATGGAGGCCAGAGGCGTGCGCAGCTCATGCGAGATGTTGCTGACGAAATCACGGCGCACCGTCTCCAGCCGGCGGAGCTCGGTGAGGTCCTGGAGAATGACCAGGGCGCCAGCCTGACCGCCGCCGTCGATAGGTGTGGCAATCATTCTCAGGAATCTCCTGTCGGGCTCGGTCTCCGCTTCCCCCGCCTGTAGGTCCCCGCTCTCCAGACAGCGGCCCAGGACGTCAGCCAGCTCGTGATCGCGTGCTACCTCGATGAAGGAACGGCCGACCATCTCTTGCTGTGAGCGCCGAAGCATTCTCTGAGCGGCAGCGTTGGCCAACGTCACTCGGCCCTGACGGTCGGTTATCAGGGCGCCGTCAGCCATGTTGGAGAGGACGGCTGCCATCTTGTCGCGCTCGCCCGATATGAGGTTCACCATCTCTCTGATCTTCGCTGACATCTGGTTGAAGGCATGGGCTAGCTCACCGACTTCATCCCTGGACGAGACTTGAATTTGCTGGTCAAGCTCTCCGGCTGCCATGCTGGTGGACATCTGGGTTAACTTCCTGACAGGGCTGGTGGTGACCCTGGCGATCAGAATGGCCAGTGCTACGGCCACTGCCGATGCTATTGCGGCTGCAATTGCCGCTGCGTAGGTGACACGTGCTGTGTAGGCATTCACCTGCGAAAGAGGGAGGGCGAGCCGAGCGACCCCGATTGCCATGCCGCCGCTTTCTATCGGAGCGGCGACGTACATCATGTGATAGCCCAGAGTGAGACTGTAGCGAGTGCTTACACCAACGGTGCCCGACAGACCCTGGATGACCTCAGGCCTGTCTGCGTGATTCTCCATTGCCGCTGGGTCGCTGTCGGAATCGGCGAGCACCCAACCGTCCCTGTCGATGATGGTGATCCTTGCGTCGATCTCCTGGCCCGCGTCCTTGGCCATCGTGTCGAGCTGCTCTGCATCGCCCTCGAAGTAGGGGGCAGCCATCTCACTGGCGAGCTGGGCCTGGTCGGTGAGGTGAGAACGGAGGTTGGCGACGTAGGCATCGGCGATGAAGTTGGACAGGTAGAAGCCAAGCGCCCAGATGGACGCGAGAATCAAGAGTAGAAAGGGTACTGCTATCCTCCACCTGATGCTGCGGAACATGTGCCTAACCCTCGAATTTGTAGCCGACGCCGCGCACCGTCAGCAGATACGTGGGGTTGCTTGGGTCGGTCTCGATCTTCTGCCGCAGCCAGCGGACGTGGACGTCGACGGTGCGGGTGTCGCCGATGTATTCATAGCCCCATACCTTGTCGAGCAGGACATCCCGGCTGAACACCTGCCCCCGGTTTCTCGCCAGGAATGACAGCAGCTCGAACTCCTTTGGGCTGAGGGCAATCGCCGTGCCGCCGCGGGAAACGCGGTGGCGACTCGTGTCGATTTCGAGGTCGCCGACGGCTATTGGCGGTGCGGCGGCATGGACTGCGACGGCCTCGCGCTGTGCCATCTCCACCCGGCGCAGCATGGCCCGCACCCGCGCCAGTAGCTCCCTCATGCTGAAGGGCTTGGTCATGTAGTCGTCGGCGCCTAGCTCGAGTCCGGCTATCTTGTCGACCTCGTCGACCCTGGCGGTGAGCATAATAACGGGCATGGTCATCCCTTTCCCGCGCAGGATGCGGCATACCTCCAGGCCGTCGAGACTGGGGAGCATGATGTCGAGGATGACGAGGTCGGGTGTCGCGGACTGGGCCGCCTCCAGGGCCCGCGCGCCGTCAGCGGCGGTGACGACGTCATAGCCCTCTCCCGCGAGGTTGTACCTTAGCACCTTGAGCAGGGTCTGGTCGTCCTCGACCACGAGGATTCTGCTGACGGACATAAGCACGCTCCCTCGGCGCTGCCTCGCTCAGCCGGTGTCGACGGGCGGCGTCTACTGCGTCTCAACAATCAGATTTCTGAGTTCCGGGTTCTCATCAACACAGAGCTTGCAGGCGAAAGCCATGCCGCATGACCGCCGGTCGAACCATATGTACCCGCAGTTCTCGACCTCGGCGTCGACGGACCATGCCATGTGGAAGTCCCGACCACACAGCCGGCACTGCGACCTGTTGTGCTCATCAAGGGGCTTTCCGCAGACGTGGCACAAATCCTCCAATGCTCACTCCTCAGTTGTGTCTCAGCCGCTGGCGAACCAGGGCTTCTTCTTCCTTCCTGCTACTGACCTTGCCATCCAGCTTCGCCCGGAGAAGCGCTTGAAGCATTCTCCCCAGCGGAGGGCCTGGCTGCAGCCCAAGCCTCTTCAGGTCGTCGCCATCGAGGCACGGCTTCACGTGGCGTAGCTCGTCAAGATAGAGCATGAGGCGCGAGCGGGTCACGGGAGAGTCGCAGGCCAGGGCGCAGGCGGTGACCGCCGCCGGCGAATAGGCCTTGAGCAGCCGGTGTATCCCGCTGCGGGGAAGGTCTGGCTCAGTCAAGGCGTCCAGTGCTTGCCTCAGTCGTTGCACCTGCCGCATGCTTCGCCTCACTTGCCCCGAGACGTTGAGCCGAAGGGCGACCTCTTCGAGGTCGTCGTCGCCGAGATGGTAGACGAGCAGCAGGAGGTAGAGGGCTGGGTCTGGTGGCCCCAACTGGCGGGCGTGCTGGAATCTCTGCGCCAGCCAGCCGTTGCCGCGCAGCGACGGGTGTATGGCCTGCAGCACGCCAAGCTCTACAGCACGGCGCAGGACTCGCTCGGGGTGGTCCTCCATGAGGTTGAGCTCCAACTCATGCCGTATGCGGTCGCCGCTGATGGTGTCCAGCATGGTTGCGTGTTGACACAGCAGCTTCTCGGTTCTCTCCTCGAGCCTGAAACGTAGCCGCTGCTCATAGCGAAGCGCTCGCAGTATTCGGGTGGCGTCATCCACGAAGCTGCCGTCGTGCAGTATGCGAATCAGGCGCTGCTCCAGGTCGCTCCTTCCACCACAGGGGTCCAGCAGCTGGCCGAAGGAGGCGACGCCTAGGTCGATGGCCATGGCGTTTATGGTGAAGTCCCTTCTCAGCAAGTCATCCTCGATAGTGGCCGGCGTCACCACGGGCAGCGCGCCTGGCCTGGGATAGGTCTCGGAGCGCGCCGTGGCTACATCGATGCTCAGGCTGCCGTGGCGGAACTTGCCCGTGCCGAACTGCGAGTGCACCACTGGCTTCTCCCCACTGGCTTTCGCCAGCAGTCGGGCAAGCCTGGGGGCGTCGCCCTGCACCACCAGGTCGAGGTCGAGGTTGGGCCGACCCAGCAGCAGGTCGCGCACCACTCCTCCCACAAGGTAGAGTCGCTGCCCTTCACGCTGCGCCATTTCACCGGCGGTGCGGAGCAGACCCACGACCTCGGGCGGTAGCTGAGCCTCGATTTTCGACAGCAGATTGTCCATGTCGTGCCTGGGCCGATTATAGCATTCTTACCTTGACAAAACGAGGGAGCCCAACTATGCTGGCCGCATAGGGGGTTTGAGCTTGACTGATCTTGCCACGCTGCAAGACATACTGGGCGTCACCTTCGAAGACGTGTCTCTGCTCGAGCAATCCCTGGTACACCGCTCCTATCTCAATGAGAACCCCGACTTTCACCTGCCTTCGAACGAGCGACTGGAGTTCCTCGGAGATTCGCTACTCGGTTTCGTCGTCGCAGAGAAGCTCTACAGGGAGTCACCGGGTCTGTCCGAGGGCAAGATGACCAGGCTTCGAGCCGCGGTGGTGCGAGGCGAGACCCTGGCCCGTGTGGCCACCTCGCTGGGGCTTGGCGAATGCCTCTACCTCGGGCACGGAGAGGAGGGAAGCGGCGGCCGGCAAAGGAGGTCCAACCTGGCAGGGTTGCTGGAGGCAGTGCTCGGCGCTGTCCTGCTGGACAGGGGGTTCCCCGTGGCAAAGGATCTTGTGCTCAAGCTCTTTGACGCTGAGATCGACAGCGCCATTCAAGGGCGGGTCGCCGCTGACTACAAGTCCAGGCTTCAGGAGGTCGTTCAGGCACAGCATCAGGTGACCCCCATCTACAGGACTACTGGGGAAGAAGGCCCTGACCATGCCAGGGAGTTCACGGTGCAGGTGCTCGTTGGTGACTACGTAGTCGGGGCCGGGCACGGCAAGAGCAAGCGCAAGGCGGAGGCAGAGGCGGCAAAGCAGGCGCTGGAGCGCCTGGATGGACAGTAGCTGCCGGACTTCGTGAATCGTAGCTCCAGAGCTTTTTGTGCTACAATAGGAAGTTGCGGTTCAGTCGGGGGCCGTCATCAGTCAGCACCTCACCAGGTACACTCTTGCGCCTCGCACGAGGGAAGAATGATGTTGACGAGAGACACTTTGAAAAGGGGTGACCGGTGATTGACGAACTGAAGGTTTTTAGCGGCAACACGCATCCTTCCCTGGCTCAGGGCATCTGTGAATATCTGGGAATCCCGCTGGGCAGAGCTGAGGTGTTCGAGTTCACCAATGGGAATACGTTTGTGCGTATTCTGGAGAATGTCCGTGAGAGAGATGTATTTGCCATCCAGCCCATCTCGGCGCCGGTGAACAAGAGCGTGATGGAGCTTCTGATAATGCTCGACGCCTTGAGGCGTGCCTCGGCGGGGAGAATCACTGCGGTCGTCCCCTACTTCGGCTACGGGCGTACCGACAAGAAGGACCAGCCGAGAGTGCCCATAACTGCGAGGCTTCTCGCCGACATGATAACCGTGGCCGGTGCGAATCGCCTGCTCACCGTCGACCTTCACGCCGGGCAGATTCAGGGGTTCTTCACCATCCCGGTGGATGAGCTTACGGCTCTCTACCTGTTGAGCAAGTATTACGAGGAAAAAGGGGTGGAGAACCTGGTAGTGGTGGCCACCGACATCGGCATCTCCAAGCGGTCGCGCGACCTTGCCCAACGGCTCAATTTGCCGCTGGCAATCATAGAGAAGCGGCGTGTGGGCAATGTCGACCGGGCCGAAACGCTGAACATCATCGGTGATGTGAGGGGCAGGCGCGCCCTGCTGTTCGATGACGAGATCGATACGGCGGGTTCTCTGGTGGCTGGGGTGACGGCGTTGCAGAAGGGTGGGGCTATTGAGATCACCGCGTGCGCCACCCATCCCGTCTTTTCCGGGCCGGCGCTGGAGAGGATCGCGGCAAGCGCGGTTGGCGAGGTAGTGGTCACGGATACCGTCCCCATTGCCGACGGCAATAGGAAGGGCAAGATTGAGGTGCTCTCGGTGGCGCCACTGCTTGGCGAGGCCATCCATCGCATCCACAGCGGCCTGTCGGTAGGGGCCATGTTCGACTGATGTGGTGGGGTTATGCGCGAGAAGGGGAGACTGGTGGACGTCTATCGGGCCTCGGGTGAGCTGGAGGCTCAGGTGATAAAGGGCCTGCTGGAGAGCAACGGCATACGCTGCATCCTGAAATCGGACGCTGCCTCGTCGGTGCATGCGTTCACCGTGGACGGCATGGGCGAGGTCAAGGTGGCGGTGCTGGAATCGATGGCTGATAGAGCACGGCAGATAATCGAAGGTAGATGAGCATATGGTCAAGCTATTCAGCGGTCTACTTGACTCCAACGAGAAACAGATAAAGCGGCTGGAGCCGACGGTCGAGCGCATCAATAGACTTGAGCCGCAGTTCGAAGCCTTGTCGAACGAAGAGCTTGGTCAAAAGACGGGTGAGTTTCGGGCTCGCCTCGAGAAGGGTGAGTCGCTGGACGACATTCTACCCGAGGCGTTTGCTGCGGTGCGCGAGGCGGCCAAGCGAACGCTGGGACAGCGCCACTTCGATGTTCAGCTCATGGGAGGTATCGTCCTTCACCAGGGCAAGATCGCCGAGATGAAGACCGGCGAAGGCAAGACCCTGGTGGCGACGCTGCCCGTCTACCTGAACGCCCTCACCGGACGGGGGGCTCATCTCGTCACGGTGAACGACTATCTGGCCAAGCGCGACTGCCACTGGATGGGCCCGATATACCATCTCCTTGGCCTCAGCGTCGCCAGCATCCAGCACGAGGCGTCCTTCCTCTTCGACCCGGACTATGACGCTGATGGCCGTGCCTGGTCATATCTCAAGCCCATTACGCGTCGCCAGGCCTACGAAGCCGACGTCACCTATGGCACCAACAATGAGTTTGGCTTTGACTACCTCAGGGACAACCTGGTGGACAGCCTCGCTCGCTGCGTGCAGCGCGAACTGCACTATGCCATCGTCGACGAGGTGGACAGCCTGCTTGTCGATGAGGCGCGTACCCCGCTCATCATCAGCGGGCCGGCGACGGAGGCTACGGAGCGGTACCAGACCTTTGCCAAATTGGTGCCGCGCCTGCGCCCGGATGAGGATTACGAGATCGATGAGAAGGACCGCGTGGTGACCCTCACCGACCAGGGCATTTCCACTATGGAGAAGATGCTGAGCAAGGAGGAGATGCTCAAGGCGCCCAGCCTGTACGACCCTTCCAACTACCTGCTCACTCACTATCTCGAGAGCGCGCTCAAGGCGCATGCGCTGTTCAAGAGAGACCGGGACTATGTAGTGAAGGACGGGCAGGTGATAATAGTCGACGAGTTCACCGGGCGGTTGATGCAGGGCCGGCGCTATTCCGAGGGCCTCCACCAGTCAATCGAGGCCAAGGAGGGGGTCGAGGTCCAGCGGGAGAACGTCACAGTAGCGACCATAACCTTTCAGAACTACTTCCGGCTCTATGATAAGCTTGCCGGAATGACCGGCACCGCCGTCACCGAGGCTGAGGAGTTCCATAAGATATACAATCTTGAGGTAGTGGTCATCCCCACCAACATGCCGATGATCCGCGTTGACAATTCCGACCAGGTCTACCAGAACGAGGATGCCAAGTTCCGCGCCGTGGCCCGCGACATCGAAGGGCTTCATGAGGCGGGGCGTCCGGTGCTGGTGGGGACGGTGTCGATCGAGAAATCGGAGAAGCTGAGCGAGCTTCTCAAGCGTACCGGTGTCCCGCACCAGGTCCTCAATGCCAAGCAGCATGAGAAGGAAGCGAACATCATCAAGCATGCCGGCGAGCCGGGCGCGGTCACGGTGGCGACCAATATGGCGGGGCGTGGAGTGGACATAATACTGGGGGGCACGCTCGAGGACCAGAGTGAAGACGAGTGGCAGGAGAAGCACAAGCGGGTGGTGAAGTTGGGCGGACTCCACGTTGTCGGCACTGAGCGCCACGAGGCAAGGCGGATCGACAATCAGTTGAGGGGGCGTTCGGGCCGCCAGGGCGACCCGGGGAGCTCGCGCTTCTATGTGTCGCTGGAGGACGACGTGGTGCGCCGCTTCGGCGGGGAGCGCGTCAAGGGCTTGCTCGAGCGGATTAGTTTTGATGAGGATATCCCCATCGAGCACTCGATGGTGAGCAAGGCCATCGAGAGCGCACAGAGCAAGGTTGAGGGCTACAACTTCGACATCAGGAAGCACCTGGTTGAATACGACGACGTGGTGAACAAGCACCGCGAGGTCATCTACAACGAGAGACGGAAGGTCCTGTCGGGCGCTGACCTCAAGGCTAACATCCAGACGATGGTTGCGGATGAGATTCGCGACCTCGTCGCCGCTCGTCTGGCTGGCGAACGCTCGGAGGAGTGGGATGTTGAGGGCCTGCTCGCTGAGTTGGGCAGCTTCATGCCGTTGTCGCCGCAGTTGAGCGCTGGCGCGCTGTCTCAAATGGGGCGGGGTGAGATGCAAGAGGCTCTCGTCCAGCATGCCACTTCGCTGTACGAGGCCAGGGAAGCGGAGTTCGGCGCGGACAACATGCGGGTGCTCGAGCGGTTCGTCATGCTGCGCACCATCGACCGACTGTGGATGGACCACCTCACCATCATGGACGAGATGCGCCGTGGCGCCGGTCTTGAGGCCACGGCGCAGCGGGACCCTCTGGTCATCTACAAGCGGCGGGGGCACGAGATGTTCCAGAGCCTGCTCGCCGGCATCGCCCACGATGTGGCCCACACCATCTTCCGGGTGGGCATCACCCGGGAGAAGAGCCCCTCTCCCGCGCCCATGGTGGAGGCGGCGAAGCGAAAGGAAGCGGTGGCCGCGGGCAAGAAGAAGGTGGGGCGCAACGACCCCTGCCCCTGCGGCTCAGGCAAGAAGTACAAGCACTGCTGCGGCAGGTAATGCGGGTGGTCGAGCTAAGGCTGGAGGCATTCCAGTATTCACGATGTCGCAAGTCCGCTGGGGGCGCTGTGGCGTGCTGTTGTATGTGGACACGGAGCCGAACAGCACGGGGGACGAGATAGCAGCGCTGGAGGACGTTCGCTGCGGCTCGCATCCAACTGAAGGCTCTGTCGTTGAGCTGGCATGACGCAAGTGGGAGGCCGACATGATGGAAGCACGGTTGAGCATGGGTACATGCGACAAGTGCGGCAAACCCATGGAGCGTGACGACCGCGTCGTTGTCGTCGCCGACGGCTGGATCAGGGGACCTAGGCACGAAGGCCTCATAACCTTCTGGGCGCAGTGCATCAGCTACGCCTGTCACGAGAAGTGCTGGGATGGCCCGAGCGAGGCTGGTGACGGCGTGGGGAGGGAGGCGCGTTGCCAAACTACTGGTTAGCTGTGGGGCCTCCGGAGAACTGGCGGACGGCCTTTGAACATGGAAATACTTGGGGGCTCACGGAGCGGCAGAAGGGCCTGTGGAACAAGCTCGCTGAGGGCGACGTTGTGGTCTTCTACGCCACCAAGCCAGTGAGTGGCGCTGTAGGGTTTGGGGGTGTACAGACGAAGTTCCGACAGGACCAGCCGCTGTGGCCTCAGGAGACCGGCGAGGGCAGGGTGCTGTGGCCACTGCGTTTCGAGTTTAGCGTTGAGCATTGCCTTCCGCCCGACGAATGGGTCGCAGCGAGGGTAACGTCCGACACGCTGAAGCTGAAGGCCGGCATGGGTTTCCATGCGATGCAGGCTGACCTCGCTGGGCAGGTCATCTCTCAGTTGACGCCTCACCTTCCACAGGCGGGTTCTTCTCACGATGAAGCCAAGCGAAAGTTGGTGGACATTGGGAGGCTGCAGGGCTACCTTGCTGAGGCCGAGTATAGCTTCGATATCGGGAGGTTGGACGTTGTTTGGAGGAGGGTCCAGAACTCGGTGCCAACCTATGTGTTCGAAGTTCAGGTTGGCGGAGACGTGTATCACGCGCTGGCGAAATTGAAGCACGCCTTCGACCTTTGGAACAGCCACATTTTCATCGTGGCTGCACAGTCGGACCGTGTCAGGGTGGATAGCCTGCTTTCAGGCACTTTCCACGAGATTGGGCGCCGAGTCAGGTTCATCGAGTTGGACAAGGTGGAGGAGCTTCTGACTCGGAAGCGGGCTTATCGGGAGCTCGAAGACCAGCTCGGTATCACAGGCAGTAGGGGGGAGGGAACCGATGCTTGACAGACAAGCTGTGGGGGAATTCTTGGACGCGGAGTTTGACGACCTGGGACTGGAGTTGCCCCGCGACATCGACAGGGGAGTGCTGGTGGAGGCGTTTTGCCAGTACGTCGAGAATGACTATTACGAATGGCTCAAGGACAACTTGAGGTCCTTCCTGGGCAGCGGCGAAGCCGACTGGGACTGGGTGCGAGGAAGGATTGCCCAGCGTGTTCAGGGGTAGCGGCCATGAAAAACGCCGATGTGGCCAGGGTGTTCCAGGATATCGCCGACCTGCTCGAACTCAAGGGCGAGAATGCCTTCAAGATACGGGCCTATCAGCGCGCGGCGCGGGCCATCGAGCACTCCCCGCGCGACATCGAGCAGATGGTCCGGGAGGGGGCTGACCTCAAAGGAATCCCCGGCGTTGGCGACGCCATCGCCAAGAAGACCATCGAGCTGGTCACCACGGGACGTCTCCACTACTACGATGAGTTGCGAGCGGGGTTTCCTGCAGGCATAAGCACCTTCCTCGACATCCCCGGCGTCGGCCCCAAGACGGCCATGCGCCTGGCCGACGAGCTCGGGGTTGCCACCATTGACGACCTGGAGGCGGCCATCCGCGATGGCCGTTTTGCTGCCCTGCCCCGACTGGGGAACAAGGTGGCGGAGAACATCCTGCACCAGATAGAGGCGATGCGCTCCAAGGAGCGCAGGATCCCCATCGGCGAGGCGCTGCCGGTGGTCGAGGAGATTATGGCCGGGCTGCGACGGCACTCGGGCCTGAAGAACCTGACCCCGGCGGGAAGCCTGCGCCGCTTTCGAGAGACCGTGGGCGATATCGACATGATGGGCACCGCCGACGACCGGGAAGCTGTCATCGATGCCTTCACCGGCCTTCCTCAGGTCAAGGAGGTACTGGCGAAGGGAGGCACCAAGGCGAGCGTCATCGTCCATGGCGATTTGCAGGTCGACCTCAGGCTGGTGGACCACGACAGCTTCGGCTCACTGCTCCAGTATTTCACCGGCTCGAAACAGCACAATATCGTTCTCCGGGAGCGGGGGCGGCGGCAGAAGCTGAAGCTGAGCGAATACGGAATCACCGACGTGGAGACGGGGGCTGTCGAGAAGTTCGCCTCTGAGGAGGGCTTCTACCACAGGCTGGGGCTCCAGTTCATCCCACCCGAGCTCAGGGAGGGAGAGTTCGAGGTGGAGAGGGCGGAGCGCAACGCCATCCCCAGACTCATCGAGGTTGGCGATCTGAAGGGAGACCTCCACGTACACACCGATTGGAGCGACGGGCAGGATTCCATCGAAGCGATGGCCGAGGCTGCGCAGGCAGGGGGCTATCAGTACATCGCCATCACCGACCACTCGGCGGGGCGAGGCGTTGCCCACGGGCTCAATGAGCAGCGCCTGAGAGAGCAGATTGACGAGATCAGAAAGCTGAACGGCGAGATGGACGGCTTGCGCATCCTCAGCGGTATCGAGGTG
>Ga0209164_1000977_pt1 | contig 45419 bp, 34 predicted proteins | sample MTBNYHSulfiMetaG_FD_187458 | JGI IMG/M metagenome (GOLD analysis project Ga0209164, IMG submission 187458) | Enrichment culture microbial communities from rom New York Harbor, USA that are MTBE-degrading - MTBE-NYH (New York Harbor Sulfidogenic)... | ecosystem: Environmental > Aquatic > Marine >... | reverse complement strand
GTGGACCCTAAAAGCGTTCGATTGTTTTAAGCAATTAAAATTACACGATTTTATTATTTTTGGTTCTCTGAAAATGGGCTCAATATTTATAAACATGTTCGGCGCGAAAATCGGTGTTAACGCAACACCTCTCGTCCACAAGACCAACGGTTCCAGGATCGACGGAAAAACTATCCGGCCACTTTGACCTCGATGGAAAAATCCGGGCAGGCATAAAAGCACTGCATGCAGCCGACACATCTTTCAGGGTGGGCGGCCTGCACGGATCGATACCCTTTTTCATTAAAGCGCTCCGAAGATTCAAAGACGCCGAGCTGACACACCTCCATACAGTAACTGCAATCCTTGCAGCCGGAATCGTAAACCGTAACCATGAATTCCCTGGCGTCGCACCCCCGGCAGCGTTGGGCCTCTTTCATGGCCGCGCCTTCGCTCAAGTCCTTTTCAACGGCAGTAAAGCCGGTTACCCGCTCGGTTATCGGCGCACAGGGAATGGTCACCCGTGTCTTACCGTCGCAGGTGTAATCCAGCACGATCACTTCTTCTTCGGGCGGCAGCAGTTCCTGGTCTATCCGGCCCCTGCCGCCTAAAAACCGGTCGATGGACGCAGCGGCTCTTCGGCCCTGGGCAATGGCCTCAATGATGGAAGCCGGACCGGTAACCAAATCCCCGCCGGCAAAAACGCCCGGACGGTCCGTCGCCAGCGTTTCCGGATCTACCCTGACAAACCCCCGCTCCCCTGCCGGAAGCTTCATTATTCTTGGAATATCGCTGTACTGCCCGACGGCAGCAACAACCATGTCGAATTCTTCGGTGTACTCGCTTCCTTTGATGGGGACCGGCACCGGTCTGCCGCCGGCATCTTTGGCGCCCAGTTTCATTCGATTGAAAGTTACGGTTAGACGGCCATTTGCAGCGACAATCCGAACCGGTGCGGTCAGACAGTCAAATTGAACCCCTTCATAGCGGGCATTGCCGACTTCTTCTTCATAGGCGGTCATTTCCGCCTGAGACCTGCGGTATTTGACGACCACATCCCTTGCACCCAGCCGAATCGCGCTGCGGGTTGCATCCACCGCCGTATTGCCGCCGCCGATCACGGCCACTCGGTTTCCCGTTTTCATGTGCCGGCCCCGGTTCACGGTTTTCAAAAAGGAAATGCCGTCTATAACGCCGGGACTGTCATCACCGGGAATATCCAGCCGCGCCCCGCCCTGGGCGCCGCATGCCAGGAATACCGCATCCGCCTCCTCCAGCAGTTCACCGATTGAGGCTACCCGGCTGTTCAGTTTCAGGGCGACACCGAGTTCTTTGAGATAATCGATTTCTTGGTCCAGTGCCGTTCGCGGCAGGCGGTATTCCGGAATTCCCATCCTGAGCATGCCGCCGGGAGCATCGTTTTCTTCAAAGACGGTGACCTGATGTCCCAGCGTCGCCAAATAATAAGCTGCCGTAAGACCGCCGGGGCCGGACCCAACCACTGCCACCTTTTTCCCGGTATCGGGTGCAAGTTTCAGGTTCTTTTTCCAAAGCTCCCCGCCCCTTTCAGCCGCCGTCCGTTTAAGGGCCCGAATGGCAATCGCTTCGCCGAACTGTTTGTTTCCGCAATTTGCTTCACACGGACTGTAACAGGCATATCCGCACACGTGCGGAAACGGTATCTTCTCGCGAATCACGGCCAGGGCTTCATCAAACTTCCCTGCTTTGACATAGCGAATGTATCGGGGAACATCTATCCCGGCCGGACACGCACGCTGACACGAAGAAGGCCGCAGGCTTTTTTTTGAAATTCGTTTTGAATCCATGTTAACGGACCTCCACTATAAAAAGATGAAAAGATTTATTTCAGCAACTCGCGCAGCTTTAAGCGCTGGATTTTTCCTGACGGACCTTTGGGAAGTTCCGCAACAATTTTAATAATACCGGGAGTTTTAAACTCGCCCAAATGCTCCCGGCAATGCCGGCGCAATTCTTCTGCGGTTGCCGTCATGCCCGGTTTGAGGACCACGCACCCCATTATATTTTCGCCATATTGCGCGTCAGGAATACCCACGGCGCCGGCATCCAGAACGGCCGGATGTCGGTATAAGGCCTCGTCAATTTCCCTCGGAGCGATATTTTCGCCCCCCTTGATGATCAACTCTTTAATTCTGCCGGTCACGAAAATAAATCCATCCGCATCCATATAGCCGAGATCGCCGGTATGGAACCACCCGTCCGGCTCAATGGCCCTGGCCGTCAATTCCGGTTCTTTGTAATAACACTTCATGACATTTTCCCCCCGTATCATGATTTCACCCGGCCGGCCCCGGGAAACCTCATGGCCGCTGTCGTCTATAATTCTGGCCTCATTTCCGACCGGAACACCCGGGGATCCGTATTTTCTTTCGGCGGGTTCGATGGGATTGCTGAAAACCGGTGCAGCCGTCTCGGTAAGCCCCATGGTTTCGATGATGGGAACCCTGAACTTTTCTTCAAATGCTTTATGAAGCGAGGGGGGCAAGGCCGACGATGCGCTGCGGCCGAAACGAAGCCTTTCAAGGTTCAGGCTTACGTCCTGTTGTGATTCGGCGCAACACAGATATGAAATAATCGTCGGTACAACGCTGAACCAGGTGCACTGGTAATCGGAAATTAATTTCCAAAAACTGGATCTGCTGAATTTATGAGGCATCACAACGCTGCCGCCGCTCACCAGGGGCGCAATCAGGGAAACGACCTCCGCGTTTATGTGGTAGAGCGGCAGGGAGCACAGCGCCCGGTCGTCACCGCTTAATGCATGCGCCAGGGTAGTGAATCGACCGCCGGCCACCAAATTCCCGTGTGTCAGGATCACCCCCTTGGGTATTCCCGTCGTTCCGGAAGTATACAGCAAAAGGGCCTCATCTTCGGTGTCAACATCCGGCAATATGAATCGGGAATAATCGCCGTCATCCGGGAGAATGCGTTCGGCATCAATATCAATCGAAACCGTCAGGATGTCCCGCTCAACATTTTGAAGCGCTTTCTCCAGAACAGGCCGATAGGCTTCTTCAAAGAAAACAAGCCGGGTATCCGAATGAATCAGAATGTATTCGAGCAGCGAAGGCTGCGCCGTCAGGTTCAAAGGAGCCGCTACAAAGCCGGCATAGATGGTACCCAGAAATATCCTGGCGGTTTGATACCCGTTTTTCAGCATAAAGGAGACCTTGTCCCCCTTGCTTAAGCCACGGCTCATCAGATACCTGCCCAGTCTTGCCGAATCAAGCTTCAGCTGCGCATAGGCGAGAAAAAGCCCGGGTTCAGGCGCAATCATAAAAATCTTATCCGCATGCGCATCTGCCTGATAATTGATCAGGTGTCTGAGGGTATTCATCGCGATCTTCACATGGATTGATTCAAAATAAATATAAAAGGGATCAGGCGTTGACGGTTGCCAGTGCGGTATTTGATCGCACAAGAGTCTAAAAAGCAACATGAAAAGCGCATTATAAACCTGGTATCCCAATCATATTCAAAAAAACAATTTAAAAATTTAATTTTCTATATAATTATCATCTCCCTTTTGAATTGGGCCCAATCCTCAAGGGCAGCGCAGACCGAAGCGGTATCCTGATCCTCAAATGCGGAAAGACTTGGCAATGACAGGATCAGGACATCCGCCTGAAACATGATCATGCTTTCAATTTAAAACCAATAAGAATACATTGCCTGAAAGCGGCCCCAAAAACGGTTGTCAGGCCTGGGCGGGTTTCATCGCAGAGCGAACCATATTGGCGAAACTGGCATTTCCCAAGGTCACCCATTTAACCAATCGGTCCTGCCCGGATGAAAGCTTCCGAATGATAGCCCGCTCGGAATATCCTTTCTGTTTCATCGCCAGAACATTCCCGAAGAAATCCTCCAGAAAGGACAGCTTGCTTTGCAGCCGCATCTTGCCATTCTGAAGACAGGGCCGGTGGGCGCATAACATCGAATCGAAATCAAACCGCAACACCTTTTTGAGCGAATCGATCTGTTCGGCCAGCTGTTCGTCGGCGCGAAAATATTTTATTTTGTCCCCCAGATACAGGTCGCCCGAAAACAACCACCCCCTGCTTTCCTCCAGGTAGACGGTATGGTCACTGGAATGCCCCGGGGTATGGATGGGCTTAAACCGGAAGCGCCCGGCTTCATAAAATCGGTTGAAAGGAACCACCTCGGTCCGGTCCGCCTTTCCCCAGACATAGAATTGATAGGGGCGGATGCTGAAACCGCTTTCCATCAGCCGGCAGGTTTGCGGGTGGCCGGTCACGCCGGCGCCGTGAACCCTTCTGATCGCTGCGGCATTGCCGCTGTGGTCTTCATGGTGGTGGGTCAGCAGGACTCCCTCTACTTTTCTGGCGGCAAGCAGTCCCATGACGGCCTGCCGCATATTGCGCTGGCCGGTGTCGATCAAATGCCCGTCCAACCAATACATATAGACCGACATCAGCGGACGCCCGAAAGGTCCGAACCCAAGCTGAAAGGCTTCAATCTCCCCGAAAGTTTCTCTTTGGACGATGTTCATAATAAAATAGGATTCCAGGAGTCAAGGGTTTGTTTTTCCGGATAATTTCTCAGCATTTCATTGGAACCCCGGAATCACGCCCTGGCATGACCCCTTGATCCTTCACCAGATTATTCACTAATCCGGCGAGAAACCTTTATATCTTTCCCCTTTCCCGGGCGATATTGATATAGGTTTCAACAATATTTGCAGGCGGCACCCATTTTCCGGCTTCATCTTTTTCCAGAAGGGTAATGGCGTCAAATTCACAGGCGGTTATGCACAGGCCGCAGCCGATACAGCGCTTCGGATCAACCTGGGCGCTATCATCCACCCTGATTGCATCCATCTGACAATATTCCACACAGGTTTCGCAGGCGGTACACTTTTCAGAATCCACTTCGGCATGATAGCTTGTGCAGACGTAACGCGCCGGCTCATCCAGTGACCGCAAATTTTTCAAAATCTGGCAGCAACAACCGCAACACATGCAGATATTGAGCGGTTTCTTGGAATTGCCGGGCTGCAATACAAGCCCCGCTTCCATTCCGGATTTTAAGATTGTCACGGCCTCATCCTGGGTTATGGAACGGCCGATTCCGTTTTCCTCATAAAAATGAGCGCCGCCGCCGAAAACCAGGCAGGTTTCTTCGGGTTTGCCGCACCCCTTGCCGACCATTTTATGTTCTTTTCTGCAGATGCAGGGCGCTACGACTATTTTTGACTGAGCCCGGATAATTTCTTCAGCCTTTTCATAAGGCATGATGTTCATCTCCGCGCTCACACTTGCAGAGACAGGAATAACCCGAAGCTGCTGGGTTTTTAATTTTAACTGGGTGTCCATCAGATGCGGTACATATTCGTTGAAGTCCTTAATCAGGCCCTCGTTCAGATCATTGACGTGATATTCCCATATGCCGACGACAAACTGGGCGGCCATGTAGAGGGTTTGCCCGCCTCTGGCGGAACGCAGGATAAGTCCTTTTTTGGACATGTCCGCCAGCAGTTGGGCCGCTTCCGCCTCCGGCATACCGAGCCGTGCGGCAATTGCAGCGGCCGGTTCCAGCATCAGGGACAGATTGATCGCCGCCTCAGCCTCCTGGGGGGTGAACAGCCGTTTTAAAATCCTGATTTCGACTCCGGAATCCGTGGCCGGAAAGCCTCCCGGCAAGTTATCCAAATGCATCGCCAGACTTTTGTAGACCGCATCCATAACCATCTCCTTGTTTATCTGTTATTAAGGTTTATAAGCTATTCGTATATTTTTTCTTCGGGTGCATCCGCTTCACCGGCATCCTTTTCATAATCGCGTGACAATCCGGTTGCCTGCATCTCTTTATATCGCCGATACCATTCTGTTGCAATCACCATCGACATGACTTCACTCGTGCCGGTCCAGATGGAGGATAACCGCAGGTCTCTGAAGATGCGTTCAATCGGAAAAATATTCGTGTACCCGATGCCGCCCATAACCTGCATCGAAAAATGAACGGCCTTCTGACAGGCTTCCGTTACAAATTTCTTGGTTTCCGAGACCAGCATCCGGATGCGCCCCGGATCGATTTTTTCATCCACCGCCCGGGAGGTCGTATAAATCATGGCACGGGAAACATCCAGCAGCATGGCGGCTTCCGCTATTTTAAAACTGACCCCCTGGTGCTGATTGATGGTTTTACCAAAAGCCTTTCTCCGGGTCGTATAGCCGGTTGCTATTTCCAGCGCCGGCCGTGCAGCGCCGACTGTCATGGCTGCAGTCCCCAGCCGCTCGGGAATCATCATGGTATTGAAAACGTCATAAGCGCCATTCAGCCTGCCGACGATATTCTCTTTAGGAACCTTCACGTTTTTAAAAACAATCCGCCCGGCCCCCCCGCCCCTGCAACCCAACAGCCCGTAAAGATATTTAACTTCAACCCCGGGGCCGCGATCGACAATGAAGCAGGTCAACGCCCTGTGGGGTTCTGCCGCGGGATCCGTGCGGGCGTACACCAGAAAATAGTCCGCGCCTTCAGCTCCGACGATGAATCTTTTCTGGCCGGTAATGAGAAAAAAGTCGCCCCTGTTTTCAGCAACGGTCGCTGTCCCGAAAAAATCGGAACCGCCCCGGGGTTCGGTCAGGCATTCGGCCGCAAAAATTTCGCCGTGCAGCAGGGGAATCATATATTTTTCTTTCTGTTCATCCGTACCGTGCTGAAGAATGGCATCGCAGACCAGTTCCGCCCCCACCCCGAATACGCATGCAAAAATGTACCCGAGCGTTCCGACCTCTTCCATTACCATGCAGGTCGTAACCCAGTCCAAACCTCTCCCGCCCCATTTTTCGGGATAACGGCATCCCATCAGGTTGCGCCTTCCGGCCTCCTGTAAAAACGATTTGGGAAAACGTATTTTGTCATTGTCCATGTCCAGAATCATCTCGCGGGGAACCCACCGGACAAAATCGCGGATTTCATCACGTATTTTTCTGGCTTTGTCCGACAACAGATAGTCCGTCATAATTCCCCTCCTTAAATGCGCATGATTCCCGGATTGCCCGCATCATGTTTCTCCTTTAAGATTACCGGAAATCGTTTTGCTGTATTCTTTTTTTAGATATTCAGCCTGCAGCGGAATTTTACCATACCCGCCGGGCAGGTCGATCATATATGCCGGATCGCAAAGCCCCGAGATATCGGTTTGCAGACGATTCATGATCTCCAGACCGGTTTGAATCGATGTTCGAAAATGAGCCGTCCCCTTTACAATATCGGCATGGTGGATGTAATAGGGCCTGATCCTTAATTTTAATAATTTCAGCATCAATTCCCGCATGACGGCTTCATTATCGTTAACCCCTTTCAGTAAAACCGTCTGGCAACCCAACGGGATCCCCGCATCCGCAAGCCGCATGCAGGCGCTTGCCGCAACTTCCGTAATTTCAGCCGGATGATTGAAGTGGGTATTAATATAAACCGGGTGAAATTTTTTTATGATGTCAACCAGTGCCCCGGTAACCCGTTGCGGCAGCGAAGCGGGCGCCCGGGTATGAATGCGAACAATTCCAATATGGGGAATAGCCCGCAACCGAGTTAAAATCCATTGAATCACTTCATCGTCCAGCAGAAGCGGATCACCCCCGGAAAGAATGACCTCGGTTATGTTTCTGTTCCCTCTTATGTAGCTCAGCCCATCATTGATGCGTTTGCTGCTGATGCGATGTGAACTCCCGAGCCTGCGCTTGCGCATGCAAAAGCGGCAAAACATTGCACACTGGTTTGATACCAGAAAAAGGACCCGGTCGGGATAACGGTGAATCAGATTCGGCACCGGCGATTGCATTTCTTCAAAAAGGGGATCAACGGAATAACTATCGTTTTCAATCTCTTGTACATTGGGGATAGCCTGCTTCCAGATGGCATCATTCTCCTTTTGGATTAAAGACAAAAAATAGGGGTTGATTCTCATGGGATAAATTGTGGTTACGTTCCGGAGTGCGGCGGAATCCACCTTAAAATATCTTTCAAGCTGATCAACCGATACAATACTTTTTGCAAGGATCTCCTTCCAGTTTTGATAGAAATCCAATGGGGCGGAAATCCTTTTATTGTCCACTATCATATCAGAATCCATACCGACGCATAAAAGACATATTTACCATTGTATTCTAATACACTGGTAATAATTTTAACAGTTGAATCTTTGAATATTATTGTCTATAATAAAAAACATTCGCTCAGGAAAGATGCCAAACCTTTACGCAAATCAAAATGAACCCTGCTGAGATCGATTCAATATTGAATGATCCCGATAGTGTTATCCTGAATGGGGATGTTCGATATGTTCAATAAGTCATGCTGTCGGTTAGCTTAATTTGGTTTTTCACCCGGGAGGAATAAAATGCGACAAAAATTTTTAGTGCGCAGGGATACTGAACGAAACGAACTGACCATTCAGGAATTTGCAAGTTTGGACAAAGAGATCAAAGGCAGGGAATTCATAGGTATCGACAAAGAGTCATTCTCACTCTTATGCAAAGAAACATATGACGGTAAATTGATGAGGTCGGCCATTAAAAAAGGGAAAGGCACACTTGTTACGGAGTTGAGGACAAAAAACATGTTTCCAATCGGATTATATGTCGATAAAATTGCCGAATCGGTCATGGAACTCTATGAATCCAAAAATTCGGACTCCTTCGAGCTTTTATTTGATGATAAAGAGTTTTTAGGGATTAACCAATCGGTGTCAGAATCATAAACAATCCAGCGGATTATTCTTCAATCCCAAACAAACCATACCCGTTTTTGTAATAAATCAATTTCATATTCTCTTTAAAAAAAAGCCTGATCAATTCCTTTTTCTTTTCACTAAAGTTATTATCGATCCAGTTGTCAAACAGATCCATCCGGACAATTAAATGCGTCAAACCGCTCTTTCTTAAATCCATCGATAACTTTCCGGAGGAATCTGATTTTCCGATAGCTTTAAGGAGTATAGCCGGATCGGAAATCATCGTTTTATCACTATAATAAATCCGATTGCCCAGAAAAATACTTAAAATTTTAGCATTTGCCGGAAGATTCCTGTTTGCGAATTGAACGGCCGGAAACTCCTTGCGATAGGATTCAATATACGCATCACGCCCAACCCGCCCGCTTAAATAACCGATCGGCTGAACCTCTTTGAACTGATTCATTATATAGAACGCATTTATCAGCAGCAATGTTGTTGTAATTGCGGTTGTGAGTACACGGGGTATTCTGGACGAATCGGCGGAATATCGGGCAAGCACCCAAACATTTAGCTGCTGCAGGCCTATCATGGACAGAATAATCAACGGGGGGATGATGGGAGCGACATATCGGATTCGCATCTCGGTTTTGAAAAAAGCGATCAATATAAATAAAAGCGAAAATACAAGCCATATCCACTTTTCGGTTCTAAACGGCGATTCAGCTTTTGAGAAACGGATAAATGCAAAGAACGGCAATAAAAACAAAAAAGGGTTCAATTTGCCGTCGAAATGCTGTGGATCCCCATCCCGGCCGGTAAAAAAAATTCTTATCGGCACCAGGGCGATTTCCCACCAGGATTCGTTGTAAATAATCTTACGGTAGCCGAATAACCCTATCCGCTCCCGGGCAGGCGTTGAGCCGGCCTTTATATTGGCGTCTGCATTTCTTTTGTCGCCATCGTATCCGGTCGATATGTCGGCAAGCGCCGGCGTTTTCAACTGGGAAAACCAGCTATGATAGAGGGGATAGATCGGATTTTGTTTCCATTTATAATTTCTGATCATCCAGGGCGAAAAGATTAATAATGCCACGGCCATGAAGATCGCAGCATAACCCGCTGCCTTGCCTTGGTTGATCCCGCCGCCCGGCCCCCTTCGAACATAGACAAACGGCACCAATAACGTCAGCAGGAACCATACGACCAAACCATTGTATTTGGTACCCAGTGCAAGTCCGCACCAGCAGGCTGAAATAATCAGGTATTTTAATTTAAATCGACTCTCTATCCATTTTAAAATAAAAATGATCGATGCGGTTGAAAAAAAAATCAGCCCCAGATCAACATAAACGGTAATCGACAGTTTAACGATCAAGGGAAGTGAAAGAAAAAAAAGGGCTCCTAAAAGGGCATAGAATAAATCCAAGCGCTTAAACAAATAATTAAAAATCAACCCGGCCGTCAGCAGTGCAAAGGAAAAATGAATAAACTTGGGAACAATATCATTGCCGCAATAAAGCGGGAGCAGATACAATAAGTTGATATTCATGGGGTAATATGAGAACTCGAGATGGGGGATTTCATAAATCCCGCCATGCGTGAGATATAATTTGGGAATCGCCAGGTGATGCGTCAACGCATCCCGGCTGACGGGCGGCACCCAGGAAAGAATAATGATTGATACGATTAAAGCGGCCAGGAGTACAAGCAGCAGGATTATTTTAGAAGGCGTTATGGAATTTTCCAGAGCAGACTGTAATCTCACGGTTTATAAACTTTCAAATCCTGTTTGGGATAATAGGATTCACCCGATAATTAGATAGAAGCGTTTCTAAAACCTCGGATCAGGTCTGCGCGCAAGGCATCCCGCCTTAAAGCGGGACAACACGGCTACCAGTCCTCAGATGAGGGGTTGAAATGGCTTCTGCTGCTTTTGCGCTTTTATCAGCTTTACCGCCGATAAAAAATCCGGCATCAGCCGGGCATCCAGCCAGGCCGGCCCCATGTATAGAACATTGACCCATTTGAACAACCAGACTAGCCATCCCTGAATACTGCCGGATTGCGTGCTTTGCTTTCCATGCTTTCTACGTTCCATTCCGGACAAGATGAGAACCAGCAAAGACATGGTCAGTTTTTCTAAAGGACCCAGGACTTTTTTTTCTTCGATCGGCTTAAAGCCCGCCTCCTTCAATTCAGCCAGCATTTCTTCCGTCTCATAGCGGCGATAATGATGCACATACCGATCATCATTGGTATAAAACATTTTTCGGTGCGGAAATGTCAGAATTATTTTTCCATGGGGTTTTGTCGCCCGAAATATTTCTGTCAGAGCTTTCCGGTCATTTTCAAGGTGCTCAAGGACCTCCGAACAAATGACATGCGAAAAAGCTCCGGGTTTAAACGGCAGATACATGGCATCGGCCACCAGATAATGCCCCCTGCAATGGCAGTGCTTCAAAACCTGGATGGCACTGAAGGACAAATCGGAATATACAATTCCCTCGGTCCCGGTCATGATTGGCGATATCCCGCTGCCCAGTTCCAGAATCAGGTTCCAGCGCTCCGGCTGCATGCTTTTTTGAACCGCACGTTTGCGCAAACGATAGTTATAAAGATAGTTCTTCAGTGAAACATACTTGTCTTCTTCGAAAAATGCCTGAAATCGATTGCCGGCAGATTTTGTCATTTTATTTCAGGTCCGGAAATAACTTTGAAGATACCGCATTCATTCTGACCAGTCGAAAGGTCAACCCGGTCAACAGGCAGCCAAACCCATACCGGATGCTTCTCACCAGGTTTATGGAAGAAGCTTCGGCAAAATATTTTGTCGGGCAGCTTACCTCGGCAATGGTATATCCCAACCAGAGCACCTGTGCGAGCATCTGATTGTCGAAAACAAAATCATCTGAATTTGTTTCGATCGGCAATTTCTGCAACAATTTCCTTGAAAATGCACGATATCCGCTGTGATATTCGGACAGTTTGGCTCCAAGCAGCAAATTTTCTATCAGGGTTAAAATTCGATTGGCAATATATTTCCAGACCGGCATGCCGCCTTCAAGCGCATGCCCCCCCAGAATCCTGGACCCCAGGACGCAGTGGTATAAACCATTGCCGATCATGGAAGCCATGGCCGGAATCAGTTTCGGTGTATACTGATAATCCGGATGAACCATAATTATAATATCGGCGCCAGCGTCCAAGGCCATTTTATAACACGATTTCTGGTTGGCGCCATAGCCGTAATTTTTTTTGTGGACATGCACAACCGTATTCGGCAGTGATTTGGCAATCGCTACCGTTTCATCCGAACTGCCGTCATCCACTAAAATTACCAGGTCGACAATCTCCTGGGCCATAACCTCGTCATAGGTTCTGCGCAATGTCTGGGCCGCATTGTAGGCCGGCATGACGACAATGACCTTAAGATTTCGATACATGCAAACCCGCTTCAATATTAAGGGACAACACCCCGGTTTCCAACCGTATGCCGAATATCATCATTATGTTATCTGATGGTTTGGATAGCGGCTATCTTTCTGAAAGCCTCAGCAAACTCAGGTTCTATCAGGATTGCCTTCTGATAGTAGGCTTTTGAGCTATCAAAATCACCCATGCCTATATATAAATTGCCTATTATCACATGCACTTCGGGGTCATAAGGCTTTTTATTGAGCAAAACCTGAATTTCTGCAATCCATTTTTCAATCTTTTTCTTTTCCGTGTTTGTCTTTTGAATGGAGACATCCTCCGGTTTCAAGACTATGGCTTCTGAAAAGTCATTTCTGGCATCATTGATCGGATATTGCTTTGCCAAAGCGATAGATAGATTTCTTTGAGCTGCGGAATGATAGGGATCATTCTTTAGTACCGTCAGGTATCGATCGACAGCCTCATTGAATCTTGCCTGTTTGACAAGACTATTGCCTAAATTGTAGTGTGCGTCTGTATATTCCGGATTAATTTCAATGGCTTTTAAATAGTGCTGAAACGCTTCACTTTCATTGCCTGCCGCCGTCAATATATTCGCAAGGTTATTATGCGCGCTTGCATGGTTGGGGTTTAACTGTAAGGCTCTATAATAATGGGTTTTGGCTTCGTTAACTTTTCCTAATGAAAAAAGGGCATTTCCCAGATTATTATGAATTCTAAAATTATGGGGATCCTTGTTTAAAACAATCAAATAATGATAAACGGCCTTGGCCGCATCCCCTTTCCGGAAAAGCGCAATTCCCAAGTTATTGTGTGCCGTTAAATTATCAGTGGTAACCATAACTGCATGTTGAAAAAGTTTGATGCTGTCCTGCCAATAACTTATTTGCCGCCACGAGACCATCGTGAGGATAAGCATTAATGCCGCTCCTGCGGCAGCAAGGTAAAACTTTGCTATGCGCCATCGTTGCAACAATTCTTCGGCACCCCAAGCGATCATGATAAACAGGCCGATCAGCGGGATATAAGTATACCGGTCCGCCATCGCTTGGGATCCCACTTGAACCAGCCCAATCACAGGTACAAGTGTACCAATAAACCACAGCCAACCCACAAGCAAATACGGCTTCTCTTTATGGGTTTTAACCACATATATGAAAATCACCGCCAGCGATAAAATGGCGCCTGCGACCTGCAAAAACGGCCACATGCCGGGATGGGGATAATACACCGACAAACGTGAAGGCCAAATCATTTTGAGTATATATAGGGCATACGATACCACTGCATTTGTCACCCGGACGGCAAACGGATAACGGACAAATGATTCTAAAGCGCCTCCTTTACTTTGAACAATAATGGTTGCGGTGCAAGCCGCAACCGTAAGGATAAACAGAGGTGCTTTTTCCATAACCAAACGGAAAAAAATCTTACGCTGTGTTCGGCCTTCCTTTTCAGGATCCGGCCGATTGAACCCGATCCGCCCAAGCGGCCAATAATCCAGCAGTAGTAAAACCAATGGAAGCGTCACAACCATCGGCTTGACCATCAGTCCTAAAGTGAAAGATACTAAAACAGAAAGGTAGCGACAGGCACACGGCCGCTTCACATACCAGCCATAACTCATGATGGTCAGCAGCCAGAAAAAAGCACTTAAAACGTCCTTGCGTTCGGCGATCCAGACTACGGATTCCACGTGCAGCGGATGCAGCGCAAAGAACGCCGCTACAGCTGCGCTGCGCCACAATGTCCCTGTGATTTGTCCGAAAGCAAGGAAAAGCAGGATCGAATTTAAAATGTGAAAAAGTAGGTTGACAAGGTGGTGCGCCCCCGCATTTAAACCATAGAGTTGAACATCCAGCATATGCGATAACCATGTCAGTGGATGCCAGTTGGCGGCATGATTTGATTTAAACGCCCATATCAGACTTTTTTGGTTCAAACCGCTCTTAACGACAGGGTTATCTGTAACGTACAAATCATCGTCATACACTAAAAAATCAAAATGTCTGACCTGAATATATGCTGCAAGAATCGACACGACAAGCACCAGACATATCAGATACTGCCAGCGAATATTATAAAATGTCTGATTTTTGATGACCTTGCCGGACATTGATTACACCCCAATTATGGTTGTACTTGTCTATTTTTACGGAAGGATAGACTATCGAATGCTATCACTGATCCGAATCGGCTCATATCTGCGAAAGTCTTCTAAATCCTTAGCGGCCTGCCGGGCCAGCGGGTTTTCCGTTTTATTATAGACGGTGGCACGCATATATAGTAATTTGTCTTCCCAGGGAACGTTCGGTTCAAAATGTGTCATCACGGTAGAAACCGCCTCATCCCCCAATCGTTCGGCCAGATCTAATAGAATCCGCAGTCGTTCATAATTGAATATCTGGACGGAAAACGGGATCGACAAGCTGTCAAATATTTTTCGGGTCTGCCCCTCGTATTCCGCTACCATATCCCGGGCCATATACAACGTCCGCCTCAATATGGTCAGATTTGGCCAGGGATCATCCCGCAGGCGTTTAATTGCAGATTCGAGAATCTGGAATGCCTGTTCGGGCTGCTTCACCCGCCAATAATAACGTGCCAGAATGGCATCGGCAACACCCGGCCATAAAGGGCGAAGCTTTTCAGTCAGTTCCAATGTTTCCGTTTTACCGATATCTGCCATTGTTTCTGCGACCATTGCAATTTCAAAAGGGTACTCAGGAGAACGAGACTGCTGCTCCCATAATTCATAAGCAGCCTTGAGCTGGCCATTTAGAAAATGGTTGTAAGCTTTTGCCCGCAGACGCTGCTGCGCCGTCAACCACTCAAGCTCCGGCGCTTTTCGTTCCTCAGCGACATACATCATAATTCGATTCTCATCGGTCATCTCCCAGTTTACCTCGCCATCCGCAACCTGTAATCGCTCTTCCCCGCGTTTGCGGGATGCTTTTTCCAGGTCTGCTATCGTGAACGATTTCACCTGCCCCACGGTACGGGCAAAGCCGAATTCGACCAGCATGCGGTCATCGGTATTAAGCCAGTCGTTCTGCAATTCCCTTGCGGCTATCTTCCGGGCCAGAAGCGGCGGAGCCACAAAACGAGAGAGGAATCCTTCCAAATCGGTAACCCCCCATGATACCAGCAGAGCCGTGCGAAACGGCTCCAGCGCCAGCCGCCGGCGCAGTTGCGGCGCCGAATAGCGGCGCGGCGTCATGGAGCAAACCAGCAGCAGGTCTCTACTCATCGTTTGCCAGGTTTCAACCACTGGAAAAACCGAAAGCAGCGTGGCATATATCGTTCTCACCGTATGAGAGTCAACCTCGTAAGCTTGAACCCACTGTGAAAAGATACCGCCCGGAGCCAGGCTTCGCGCTACCGCCTGATAAAACTCGTATGAATATAAACTGGCGATGCCGGCACGGTAGGGATTGGACGGTTCGGAGACAATAAGATCGTATTGATCGGAAGAAGTCAAAAGAACTTCGCGGGCATCGGCAATAATGGTTCTGACTTTGGGATTGGATAAAACGTTGCGGTTGACCGGAGCGCAACGACGCGCGACCTCCAGGATGCCCGGCTCGAGTTCGGCGACATCCACACGTCTTATGCTCCCGATGTCAGCCAACCAGCCGGCGCTGCTGCCGGTACCTAAACCGATAACCATCGCTGTTTGAGGTTTGGGGTGCAGCGCTGCACCGACCATACCCAGCATGACCTGGGTCGGAGCGTCCATTCTGGCATTCCCATCGGATTTGCCGTTCATGATGAAAGCCAGACCATCCTTTGCAGATAAGCCCAAGCTGGCTTCCAAACCCTCGGCCTCCCAAACGATCTCCCAACGGGCGCGGTTTCTCCATGCCTTTATTTCATTATGGCTTTTTCCGGTCAAATCAACCCTGCCGGCGCCGATAGGTGTGTGCCGCCAGACCGAAGTGGGACCTGTTGATTGCAGCATGAGTATTGTCCAAACAATAATTGCGGCCGTCAGCACCGAAAAAAATTTATCTTCTTTACGTCGCAACGAGATCCATACGGCGGTAACACACAGCAGGATTAACAGCGTCGCCATCAATTTCCAGCCGGCCGGAGCCGTCAGGAGAGGCAGAACAAAAAAGCCGCCGGCAAGGGAACCGGTGATAGCGCCGCCGGTATTCCAAGCATAAGCCAAACCGATATGCTGGCCCACTTTCTCTTTACCCCGACCCAAAATCCCGATGAGCAGAGGGAATTGATATCCGGAAACCACCGCTGCCGGCAAGACCACCAGGCCGGTGATCAGAGACCATCCGATCACCTGGCCACCCATTCCGATTTGTCCGAGCGGATGCAATAAGGCCGCCAGTACTGCAATACGATCCCCCAAAGCAAATGGTACGGCCAAAAAGAAAGCTTCCAACCCGCATGTCAATGCAAATACCCTCAGCGTAGCCCGTGACGATTGTGATCTCAGCGCGTAGGCCACGCCGCCGATACCGATACCCAGCAGGGCAACAGCCAGAATCAGTCCAAAAGTATATGTCGAACCACCCAAAAGCGGGCTCAACATCCGGTACCAGATCAACTCCATTTGCATAAAGACAAAACCCAGCAAGCCGGCAGACCAGAAGACAAAACCAGGTGGAATGAATCCAGCGGGTTTAACGGCTGCCGAAGGCGGCGGCGGCTCCTGAATGGCGACAGGCGTTCTCGTTATTACAGCTGACCGCGCTATCCCCCGTGCAATTAATGCTATTATTCCATTGCACAGACAGGCAATCCAAAGTGAATTACGCGTCCCAAAAATTTCAAGCATGAAAAATGTAGCCAAAGCCACGCCGAGAACGGCGCCCAGCGTATTAAATCCGTAAAGAAGCGCTACACGGCGGCGGCCCATATCAGCCATGTTTGTCGCAGCCCGAGCGGCTGCCGGCAGGGTTCCTCCCATCAGGAATGTCGGTAATCCCAAAATCATGGCAGACAGTATCAATCGCACCGCTGTAGCCGGCACCGGCCCCATGGCCGCTGAACCGCCCAGCCAAATATAAGCCTGACGCACACCCATCATCATAAAGGGCGTAAGCAAAACACTACCTGCAATCGCCATCTCTAAGCGTGAATAAAAAAGCAACGGGTTTATACGAGAATCCGCCCAGCGCCCCAAAAAGATACTGCCCAACCCCAAGCCCCCCATAAAGATCGCCAGAACTGCGGCTGAGGCAGCCGTCGAAGCACCGAACACCAGTCGCAGTTCACGCAGCCACCCCACTTGATAAATCAACGAACATGCCCCGGAACCGAATAATAAAAGGGCAATTTTTAAAACATTCACAGACATGTTATCTTTTCTCTTGTATCATCATAACATCATTGCGCGTTGATTAATTACGGGACAAATTTTAACCGGCCGGGATCGGATACTATTTTTTTAAGATTATTCAGAATCATTGAGTTTTCAGGATCAATTTTGAGCGCATCGGAATATACCCGGATGGCATCGGCCATCCGGCCCTGTTTGAACAGTATATTACCCATGTTGTTGTATGCCTCAATAAATTTCGGATCAATCCGAATCGCGGCATGATAATGGGTCAGCGCTTCCTCCGGCTCGTTATTATCAGCGAACACTTTACCGAGATTAAAATAAGCCGGAGCCAGTTTCGGGTTTCTACTCAATGCATCAAAAAAATATTTTTTTGCATCATTTATTTTACCCTGTTTTGCAAGGGCGATTCCCATGCTGACATACCCATCGGCATAACCGGGTGCAATCCGCAGCGTTTCGGCATAGTGATTTATCGCTTCATCCAGGCGCCCATCTTTTTCAAGTACACCGGCAATCGCCATGTGTGTCACCAGATTGTTTTTGTCGACTTTTAAAGCATGTTCAAGCAACATGATACTGTTCTGCCAGTATCGGACCTGGTTCCAGGCAACGATTGAAAAACTTAAAATCACAAAACCGGCTAAAACGGAAAAGCCGATTGTCTTTAAACGCCACCGACTTAAAAGCTCCGGAATCCCCCAGGCCGCCATAATAAACAAACCGATCAGCGGTACGTATGCCCAACGATCGGCCATCTCCGGCCAGAGTCCTGCCTGGACCAGTCCAATGACCGGAACAAGCGTGCCGAGATACCACAGCCAGCCGACTCCAAGATACGGCTTTTTTCGAATCGCCCGCATTATCAGCAGTGTTGTCAAACCCAGAAATACAAAGGCGCTCGCAATTTGCCATAAGGGCACGTTGCCGGGATAGGGATAAAAAAATATAAGGCTTTGCGGCCAAATCATCTTTTGGATGTATTTAAAATACGTCACCAGTGCATTCGAGATGCGTAGCAACATGGGAACCCGCTCAACCGTTATCATCGATCCGAAGCTATTTAAGGATGTTGAAGACAAATAAACCACAGCCAGGGAAATCAACAAAAAAGGAACCTTTTCCACGACAAGTCTTGAGACTTTAAATCTTGGAAAAACCGGTTTGATAAAAGTCCCTTGTGTCTCAATCATGGACGGTAAGTTATTTATCCGTAAAATTTCACTCCGTCCAAGGGGCCAGTAATCCAGTAAAAGAAAAACAAACGGAAGCGTCACCAACATCGGCTTGGCCATCAGACCCAGCAGAAAGAGCCCTAATGTTGCCAAATATCTTGAAAATGACGGCTTTTCAGCATATGCAACAAAGGCCAGCATTGTCAGCAGCCATAAAAAAGTGCTCAGAATATTCTTGCGTTCCGCCACCCAGGCAACGGTTTCCACGTTGAGCGGATGCAGGGCAAACAAAGCTGCCACAAAGGCGCTTTGCCATCTTGCACCGGTCATCCGTTTAAAAACCAGAAACAACAACAGGCTGTTTGCCATGTGAAGAAAAAGGTTAACCTGGTGATGCCGCCCGGCGTTTAATCCAAAAAGTTGAACGTCCAACATGTGTGAAAGCCACGTCAACGGGTGCCAATAGGTCAAATAATCAGAGTCCTTGAATATAAAAGCCCAGTGCATACTGTCAAAGGTCAGACCGGCAGTGACTTGAGGATTTTGAGTTACATAGAGACTGTCGTCGAAAAAAATAAAATCGAAGTTTTTCAACTGTCCATAAACCGCCCAAACCGCGAAAACAAGCAACAGACAGAGCATGACGTCAAGGACAATTTTTTTTTCTGACAGCAAACGGTTGACCATATCAATTCCTGTTTTAATTTATCGACGCAGCCTGATATTTCATCAAATTATTGCGGGCTTCGACGGAACGGGGCAATATCCGGACTGCCTCGCTGAAATGGAAAAGCGCTTCGTCTATTTTGCCCTGTATAAACAGGGCGATCCCCAGATTGTGGTGCGCCTCGGCATAAACCGGATCAATCTTGAGCGCTGCCCTGAAATGATAGATCGCTTCATTCTGTTTTCCCATACTCAATAAAACAGTACCCATATTGTAATGCGCCTTGGCATATTTTGGGTTTATTCTAATTGCTTCTTTATAGTAGTTGAGAGCTTCGGTACTCTTTCCTGACGAAACCATCAGATTTCCCAGATTCGTATAAGAATTTACATATTCCGGGTTGATCTCCAGTGCTTTTTTAAAATGGCGGAAGGCTTCGGCCGTGTGGCCCTGCTGCTGGCGAATGAAACCCAGGTTATGATGTGCTTCGGCATGATTCGGATTAATCTGCAGCGCACGCAAATTGTATTCGGCAGCATCTTCCATTCTGCCTTCAGACACCAGAGCAGCGCCCAAGTTAATATGGGCAGCCAGATTGTTTTCGGTCACTGCGATGGCATGCTTAAAAAGTGTTATACTGTTGCGCCAATGGCTTGCCTGGCGCCACGAAGCGATCGACAAGATCAGCAGGATCGCAGCCGATAAGACGGCTGCTGTTTTTTTGCCGTAACTACGGAGTGATGCGATTTCAGCCCCTCCCCAGCTTATGATGATAAACAGGCCGATCAAAGGAATATAGGTATAGCGGTCCGCCATGGCATGCGGTCCGATTACCACCAGACCGCTCACCGGAAACAGTGTCCCCAGATACCACAGCCAACCCATTGCTATATAGGGGCGCGCCTTGACAATCCGGAATGCCGCATACATGACAGCACCCAGAACCCAAAAAGCCCCTGCCCATTTCCACATCGCCAAGTCGCCCGGATGGGGATATAGATATGAAAGCTGCGTCGGCCAGAACATCTTGCCGATATAACTCACATATGCAACCAGCATATTCGTTACCCTGGTATCCAGCGGAATTGATGCCAGCGACTTTACCGCTCCGGCCTCCTGCTGGGTCAGAAAGGTTGCAACGCTGACAATTGCAATAACGATAAAAAACGGCGCCTTTTCCCAAGCCAGACAAAGAAATCTTTTCTTCCAGACATGAAAACCGGCTGCCATGTCAAATCGCCCTATCGGCCAGTAATCCAGCAAAATCAGAACAAACGGCAACGTCACCAGCATCGGTTTAGCCATCATTCCGAGTATGAACAGAAACAGCGTCTGAAAATACCGCCAGACCCCGGGGCGTCGCACATAGCTGCCGTAACTCAGCAGCGTCAAAAACCAGAAAAAGGTGCTCAAGACATCCTTTCGTTCCGTCACCCAGGCCACCGACTCCACGTGCAGAGGGTGCAACGCAAACAACGCCGCCACAAAGGCGCTTCTCCACACCGCCCCTGTCGTTGATCGCAGTAAAACAAATAACAGCAAGGTATTTAAAATGTGAAAAAACACATTGGTCAGATGAAATGCTCCCGGGTTCATCCCGTATAATTCGTAATCCAACAGGATGGACAACCAGGTTAAAGGCGCCCAGTAGTTGGTCTTGCGGGTGGCATCCGTAAAAGACCAGAGCAGGGTTTCAACCGTCAGACCCTGCTGTACATATCGGTTTTCGGTTACATATATCGGATCGTCAAAATTGATAAACTCAAAATTTTTAACCTGTCCATAAACCGCAATGATGGTCAATACCAGAAACAAACTGATCAGAAAGGACGGACGGCCATCAAATAATCCTCTTTTCTGCCTTCGATCGTCATTTACATCTGTAATCTCTATCATCTGCCGGCCTCGGATTGAAGCACCTTATTTAAATTTCGCCGGGGGCTTAAATAATCCGGTTTGATTCGCAGGGCTTCACGAAAGCTGCGGATGGCTTCATCCGTTCGATTCTGCATCAGCAGCGCAACCCCTAAATTATTGTACGCCTCAGCGTAATTCGGATAATAACGAATCGCTTGAAGATAGTGCACAATCGCCTGATCCAACTCCTTTTTTCGACGCAATACTTCGCCCATGGCGTTATGTGCCGGTGCGAAATCCGGTTTTATCCGTAAAGCAACCCTATAATGTTCGATGGCTTCGTTATAGCGATTTTCTCTTTCCAGGGCTCTTGCAAGATCAAAGTGAATGACATAGTTGTTCTCCGTTACCCTGAGGGTGTGCCGCAAAAGAGTTGTCGTATCTCGCCAGTACTGGACCTGCTGGCAGGTTTTCCCCATCAGAAAAATGAGGACAATTAAAGCGGATACTGCTGTAATTATTTGTTTATATCGACACTTCCTCAAAAAATCCTGAATACCCCAAACCATCATTATGAAGATGCCGATCGACGGAATATAGGTATATCGATCGGCCATCGGCTGGATACCGACTTGAACAAGCCCGATCACCGGAATGAGCGTCCCCAAATACCAGAACCATCCGACTGCCAGATAGGAACGGCAGCGGATCAATCGAATGACCATTATGGTGAAGAGCGTTAGCAACAGTAAGGATCCTATTGTCTGCCACAATGGGAATTGAATTGGATACGGGTACATGAAAGCCAGTTTAGACGGCCAGATGGTTTTTCCGATATATTTGATATAGGTAACCAGCATGTTTTCGATTCTGACCTGAAACGGTAGATAATGCAGGGACAGGAGGGCGCCGCCTTCTTTCTGGGCAATAAACGTTACGGTGCCGGCGAGAGCCGACAGCACAAAAAAAGGGGTTTTTTCAACAAAAAGCCCCCTGTTTTTGTAAAGACCTCCGGTCATCAAACTTTCAGAGGAATCGTCCCAATCAAAACGCCCCAAAGGCCAGATATCAAGCAGCAGCAGAACAAAAGGCAACGTCACGATCATGGGTTTGGACATTAACCCAAAAATGAAAAACATGAGCGTCAATCCATAACGCGTCCATCGCCTGCAGCTCACAAAACCGGCGTAAGAAAGGATCGTGAGCAGCCCAAAAAATGTGCTCAACACATCTTTACGCTCCGCCACCCACGCCACTGATTCAACATGGATGGGGTGAACGGCAAAGAGTGCGGCGACAAATGCACTCGGCCATAGCGCACCGGTCATCTTCCTGAAAGCGAAAAACAACAAGAGGGTGTTCAGGCTATGAAAAACAAGATTGGTCAGGTGATGGGCTCCCGGATTCAAACCATACAACGCAACATCCCCCATATGCGACAGCCATGTCAGGGGATGCCAATTTAATGCATGAAAGCTCGTGAAGGCCCAGATTACAGACTTTAAGGTAAATCCTTGACTGACGTTTGGATTTTCAATGATATAGTTAGGGTCATCGATCTGAAAAAAGCCAAAATTTCCAACTGGCCAATATACCGACACAGTTGCAGCCACAAGCAGGAGCGCAATATAAAAGTGCTTGCGTGGAAAGCGAAATTTTTTCGATGAGTTTATCGCATTCATGGAAATTTCTTTGGCGTGAATAAAAAAGGCGGAGATACCATTAAAATCTATCTCCGCCTTTTTACACAATCCGTATCAATTTATTTTTTAAGTGAATTTAATATTGCTGCCTGCCATAAATTTCAACGACGCCAATGGGTCCGCTATAATAATGCTGAGTCAATTAATTCTTTGTAGATGTGATCTTGCCGGAAGGATCAACGCTGTATGACGTATCGCCGCTTCCATGAGAGGTCGTAATAGCCAACTCGCTCTGGAGACCTGTTATCGAATGGTTGACAGCAGTTGTCGGTACGAAACCGTAATCCGACAACATTCCAGTGCCGTTGATCGATGCAGTCGGAGCATCCGTAAAATATGCTTGGGCTGCAGTATAAAGGTTTTTGGCATCCGCATTGGCCGCGGCGTTATACCCTCTCTTGCGGTAGCTTACAAAGTTCGGGATCGCGATGGCGGCCAGAATGCCGATGATGGCAATAACGATCATCAATTCGATCAGGGTAAAACCTTTCTGGTTATGATTGATTCTCAGTTTCTGTAACATCCGTACACCTCCTTTTTATAAATAGTTATGATGGGCTTTAGTTTTGCTTCAAAATTACTGACTCTTGATTTTTTAACTTGACACGCACCGCTTAAGTTTTCTCACCCCCTTTTTGAACTTTTGTTTGTTGTTAAAATCGTGTTTTCATGGCCAAACACATTTGCCAGGTTATAGAGCAAAGAACGTGCCACATCCCAGATAAAATGATATATTTTATAACATTTTGTTATAATTGTATATTTATGTCGGAAAATTTTGGGGAATGAAATTGGCGGATAACAAGTCGACTGATATTTGACAAAATTTGTCAGTATGCGACAAATATTGTCAATCCAAGAAAAACCTCAACTTAATTGTCATCCTGAAATCCAAGCTTATTGAAACGATGCCTCAGCGACCGATAGCTGATACCCAGCAATTCGGCCGCCTTTTGTTTATTGCCGGCAACCACCTCCAGCGCCTTTTCAATATAAGCCGTCTCGATTTCAGACAAAATCGTATCCAGGGAAACTCCGTAGGCGACTTCATCCAGATCATAGCGCTTGTTTTTAGCGCCCTCGATCCATCGCCGCTTATGAAATGATAAGGCCAGGCTGTCTGGGAGGATAATGTTCGTACTGGTAAGGGCCACGCTACGTTCGATCAGGTTTTCAAGCTCGCGGATGTTTCCGGGAAAATCGTATTTATTCAACAGGTCGATGGCATAAGAAGATATTTTGGTTATTTCCTTCCCCATTTTAACCGAATATTTTTCCAGAAAATGCTGGACAAGAGCGCGCAGATCGCCCTTTCTTTCTCTCAGGGGCGGAACCTTGATTTCAATGACGTTTAAACGGTAAAATAGATCCTCCCTGAACCTGCGATTGATGACCTCCTCTTCCAGCTTTTTGTTGGTGGCGGAAATGATCCGGATATCGACGGTAACATTGTCGTTGCTGCCCACGGGTTTAAAAACTCTTTCCTGAATTACCCGAAGCAGTTTTACCTGGATGCTGAGACTGATTTCTCCAATTTCATCGAGAAACACGGTCCCTTTGTCGGCAATTTCAAAAAGCCCTTTTTTGTCCTGGGTTGCGCCGGTAAAGGCGCCTTTTTTATGACCGAACAGTTCGCTTTCCATCAAGGTCTCAGGAATACCGCCGCAGTTGATGACGATAAAGGGTTTATCGTGACGATCGCTCTGGTCATGAATGGCTCTTGCAATCAACTCTTTACCGGTTCCGCTCTCACCGGTAATCATGACGTTGGTATTTGTCCCGGCAACCTGTTTAATCATGTCATATATGTGTATCATCCCGGGACTGGTTCCGACAATATTCCCGAAATGGATGGTCTTTTTTAATTCACCGTCCAACATCTCCTTTTCGAGTTCCAATGTCTTGACCGACAACGCATTGGCTAGCGTCTGAACCAGTTCATCCTTGTCAAAGGGTTTCGGCACATAATCATAGGCGCCGGCATTCATGGCTTCAACCGCAGTTTCGGTCGTGGCATAAGCGGAAATCATGATTACAACCGTATTCGGATTTTTTCTCTTGGCGGCCCTTAAAACATCCAGACCGGTAATATCGCCGAGTCTAATATCGCAAAGCAAAAGATCAAAATCCGTAGTCTCCAGAAGCGACACCGCCTTGCGGCCGCTTTCGGCGCAAGTAACCTGGTACCCCTGGCGTTGCAGCAGGACTTCGAGAAACTCCCGCATGCTCAGTTCATCATCTACAACCAAGATACGCGCCTTGGTGACCATGAGTGTTTCGGACCTTTTAATTCAAATGGTTATGGATAATTTTGCCGCCGACCATCGTTAAAACCGCTTGCCCCTTCATCTGCCAGTTTTCAAAAGGTGTGTTGCGGCCGAGGGTCTGGAAATTATTAGAGTCAACCGTGAATGTTTTTTCCGGATCGATGATGGTGATATCCGCCGTCGCGCCGATTCTGATGCCGCTCTCAAGGCCGAGTATTCTTGCCGGGTTAACGGCCATTTTGGCTACGAGATCCTCCAGCGCGAGAAGTCCCTGCTCAACCAGCCTCAATGCAAGGGGGACTGAAGTTTCAAGGCCGACGATGCCGTTTGCGGCCTGATCGAACTCCACCTCTTTTTCAATGGATGAATGCGGGGTGTGATCGGATGCAATCACATCGATCGTTCCGTCGGCAAGTCCTTGTATGATGGCTTGAACATCGTCGCGGGAACGCAGGGGCGGGTTCATTTTGGCGTGGGTGCTGTAACCGACGACGGCATCGTCACTCAGGGTGAAATACTGCGGTGCGGTTGCAGCGGTTATGTTCACCCCCCTTTTCTTTGCGGCGCGGATCGCCCGCACCGATTCTCTTGTGCTGACGTGGGCGATGTGGAGCCGGCTGCCGGCAAGTTCGCACAGGGCCATATCCCGCATGACGGCTATGCTCTCGGCAGCGTTGGGTATTCCCGCAAGACCCAGTTGAGTCGCACGGATCCCTTCGTTCATAACTCCGGCAGCCGACAAATCCGGATCTTCGCAGTGTGAAATAACCAGCAGGTTGAACCCTTTGGCATATTCCAGGGCGCGGCGCATGAACTGGCCGTTCCTGACCGGGCAATCGTCCGTCAAAGCAATGACGCCGGCTTGTTTTAACTCCCCATATTCATTGAGAAGCTCTCCCTTTAAACCTTTGCTTAACCCTGCAAACGGATATACCCTGACCAAATCAAGTGCGGCGGCTTTCTGCAAAATGTATTCGGTTATCTGCCGGTTGTCGTTGACGGGATGGGTATCCGGCATGGCGCAAATGGATGCAAACCCGCCTGAGGCGGCTGCCCGGCATCCGGTTTCGATCGTTTCCTTATATTCATAACCGGGCTCACACAGATGAACATGCATGTCGATAAGTCCCGGCATCACGATTTTACCGGTCGCATCAACTTCCTGATCAACCGGCTGTCTCTTTTCCATTATGGATGCATTCCCGCCGGCATCCGGATAAAGACCCTTTGTTACACCTTTTTTCCGGATTTCCACAATCTTTCCATCCGAAACCAGGAGGTCCATGACCCCATCCAGATTTCCGGGATCGACAATTCTGCCCCCTTTAATCAGCGTCAACATTCCGGGCACCTCCTGCCACAAGGTATAAAAGGGCCATGCGAACAGCCACGCCGTTTGTCACCTGATCCAGTATGATGGAATAGGGACCGTCGGCAACCGCCGGGGCAATCTCAACCCCGCGGTTGATCGGTCCGGGATGCATGATCAACACATCGTCCCTGGCGGTCTTAAGCTTTTCAAGGCTGAGGCCGTACACCCGGGAATATTCTTTTTCCGACGGAAACAGATAACTTTTCTGGCGTTCTTTCTGGATGCGCAACATCATAATGACATCCGCCCCGCTGATGGCCGCATGCACATCATAGGTAACCGAAACCCCCAGGGTTTCGATCCCTTTCGGAATCATGGTCGGAGGGCCGGCAACCACTACATCGGCCCCCATCTTTTTCATTCCGATGCTGTTTGACCGCGCCACCCGGCTGTGGGAGATGTCGCCGATTATGGCGATGCGAAGACCTGAAATGCGGCCTTTTTTTTCTCTGATCGTCATGAGATCCAGCAGGGCCTGGGTGGGATGCGCATGCATGCCGTCACCCGCATTAATCACTGCCGATTTTAACCGGTGCGCCAGCATATGGGGCGCACCGGCAGCGGTATGCCGGAGTATAATCACGTCGGGATTCATGGCTTCAAGATTTTTAGCCGTATCGATCAAGGTTTCTCCCTTGACCATGCTGCTGGTGCCGGCGGAAATGGACAGGCTGTCGGCACTCAGGCGCTTGGCGGCAATTTCAAAGGATGTGCGGGTCCGGGTGCTCGGCTCATAAAAAAACAGTACGACCGTTTTGCCCCTCAAGGTCGGGACCTTTTTTATGGGCCGCGTTGAAATCTCCTTCATCCGGTCGGCGGTGTCCAGAATCATGGTGATTTCCGCAACAGTCAGAGAATCCATGTCCAGAATATCTTTTTTTTCAAACGGCATGAGTTCACCTGTTCATTCCAAATGAATTTATTTCAATAAATCCCCAAGTCTGCTCCACCTGACGCCAAAATCATCCTTGTCCCAGGACCAATAAATGATAAAGGCCTTTCCCTTTAGGGCGTTTAATCGGACAAACCCCCAGAAGCGGCTGTCATAACTGTGGTCCCGGTTGTCCCCCATGACAAAGAGGGAATCCGGTGGAACCGTAACCGGCCCGAAATTATCCCTGGGTTGAATGCTCCCGGAGATAATGGATGAATCGAGGTAGACGCCGAAATTCGGTTCCATGCGTTTATGGTTGACGTAGAGTTGTTTGTTGCGAATTTCAATCACATCACCGGCAATACCGATCACGCGCTTGATGAAATCCTTTGAGGGGTCCTCCGGAAACTTAAAAACAACAATATCGTCTCGCTCCGGATTTTTTACTGAAATAATGGTTTTATTCCAGAACGGAATTCTGATTCCGTAAATAAACTTGTTCACCAGAATGTGGTCGCCGATCAATAGTGTGGGTTTCATGGAACCCGAGGGGATCTTGAATGCCTGAACAACAAAGGTACGAATGAATAGGGCCAGAACCACAGCCACGGCAATGGCTTCGATGTTTTCTCTAAGCCCGCTTTTTATTTTTGTTTTAAACGCCTTTTCGGAAGAATCGTTCGATTTCAAATTGCTGTCCTGTATTCCTTTCCCGACACGTTGCATCTTATAAAAACCTTTTATAAAATGAAAAATCGTAATGGGGTCTGCTAAAAAAAAGCAACCCGCAAGATAATATTGGTGATAATTCCCGCCGCCAGATCATCCAGTACAATTCCCATACCGCCGGAAAATTTCCTTTCAACAGCCCGAATTGGAAAGGGCTTAAAAATATCCAGCAGTCTGAAAATAACAAACCCGGCCGCAGCCGATATCGGATTAAACGGCAGCCCGACTAAAGACAGCATCATCCCGGAGATTTCATCAATGACAATACACCCCGGATCGTTTTCCTGAATGAGTTGCTGCGCTTTGCTGCAAACCCATACTGCCATTGCAACAAATATCAGCAGCAACGGAATCGAAACCCACCCATCAACTTTTGACAAGAGAAAACATAAGGGCAGCCCCAAAAGGGCGCCGAATGTCCCGGGAGCAAATGGAATGTTGCCGATGAAACCGCCTGAAGATAGAAACAGGACCCCTTTTTCCCGTAAATTCATGACCCGTCTCTATAATCAAGCATGATATTTGTCAAGAAACGGTTTCCTTTATAATCGTTTCATAGACCCGTTGCAGAGGGATTTGTCTTGCCAGGGCGATTTTCTTGCAAACCTCATACTCCGGAACGATCCGTACACCACCGGACGGATCGCTTATTTTTTTAACCTGAACCGGACCAAAGGATGTTTCCACCAGAACCTCCTCGCGTTTGATTTTCCGGCGGCGGGATTCATAATAACGAACGCCCAGAGAGGTCGTTTCAGATAAAATGCAGTCCGCAATTCTATCTTTCCGGTCTTCATAACACAGAACCTGCAAGATCGTTCCCGGTCTGTTTTTTTTCATGTGGACAGGAATCAGACAAACGTCTAAAGCGCCTTTTGCAAACAGCCGTTCCGTGGCGTACCCGAGTACTTCCGGGTTCATATCGTCAATACCGGATTCAATTACCCAGACCGTATCGGTTTCGAAATTGGTTTGCAATTTCTCCCGACCCATCGATTCGCGGCCGAGAATGATTCTTAACAGGTTGGGCACCGGTTCCAACGGGTAAGTTCCGGCGCCGTATCCGACTTTTTGAACGACCATGTCCTTCATTTTACCAAAAGAATGCGATAAAGCCGCCACAATGGCAGCACCGGTAGGCGTAACCAGTTCAAAGGGGATGTCCGTACCGTAAACCGGAACATCCTTGAGTATTGCCAGGGTTGCCGGCGCCGGCAGCGGCAACGTGCCGTGACGGCACTTGACAAAGCCGCTTCCGAGGGGGATTTTTGAAACCGTTATCGATTCAATATCCAGGAATTCCAGGCAAAGCGCCGTCCCGACGATATCGACAATCGCGTCGACACCCCCCACTTCGTGAAAATGAACCTTATCCTTGGGGCAATTGTGGATGCCGGCCTCAGCGGTTGCCAGTCGATCGAAAATATCACTGCTCCGTGTCTTTACCCTGGATGAAAACGGGCTGTTCCGAATCATTGACTGAATCTGGCGATAATTGCGCGAACCGGATTCGCCGGGCACATCGACTTTAATCTTTTTTGCTGAAATTCCATGAACACGAACTTCCGCCGCCGAAAGCTCAAACCCGGCAAGCGGCAGTTTATGGAGTTCATCCGCCAGCCATTGAACCGGCACGCCCAGATCCACACAGGCGCCCAGGGTCATGTCCCCGCTGATTCCTGAAAAACAGTCAAAATAGGCCAGCATGTTATCTGTATTCTCCGGCGGCATGAAGCCTTATGATTTCTATAATTAATTCAGCTGTTTGAATCATTTCAACCAGTTTGATGGACTCCCGCACCGTGTGCATATCGCGCATCCCGGTGCCCAGCACCCCGGTGACGATTCCCTTTTCAAAGAAAACGTTCGCATCCGCACCCCCCCCGGTAATTTTGGTTTCCATTTTTCTGCCGAGAGTTTGACTGGCTTTCCGGGCCAAAACCACGACCGGATGGTCGTCGGGAATATGGGTTCGTGAAAAATCATGTTCAACGATAACTTCCAGGCGGGGCGAGCCCTCATCATCCGTCGGTTTATAATCGGCAACCGCCCCCCGGAAAGAGGATACAATTTTATCGGTTACCGCTTTCAGCTTTTCCTCGTCGTGACTTCTGACTTCTCCTTTTACCGTCACCATTTTCGGCACGATATTGATTGCCGTGCCGCCCTCAATGATTCCGATATTGCAGGTTGTCTCCCGGTCGATTCTACCGATTTGAAGGCCGGCAACGGCCCTGGCGGCCAACCAGATGGCGTTGATCCCCTTTTCAGGAGCCGCTCCGGCATGAGCGTCTTTGCCATGGATTTTAAACTCCAGGCGATTGGCGCTGGGCGCCCGGGTGATGATTCCGGCTGTATCAGTAGCATCCAGCGCAAAGCCATAGGTTGCCGAAATCAAATTATAATCAAGATTTTTTGCCCCCTGCAGGCCGATTTCTTCACAGATGGTCAACACCACTTCCAAGGGCCCATGCGGCAGGTCTTTTTCTTTGAGAACCCGTATGGCCTCAAGCAATATTGCAATCGCACTTTTGTCGTCCGCTCCCAGGATAGTCGTCCCGTCGCTTGTAAACGTTCCATTATTAAATTGCGCCCGGATGCCGCTGCCGGGATCCACCGTATCCATATGCGCATTCAGTAAAAGCGGCGGCGCCTCCGTATTTCCCTTAATTTTGGCAATGAGGTTTCCTGTGTTGCTGCCTGTTTTGCTGCCGGCATTGTCAATCAGAATCTCAGCACCCATTGATTCCAGTATTCCTGTGAGTGTTCTGGCAATCTCCCCCTCATTTTTCGAAACACTATCGATTTCAACCAGGAATTTAAACGTATCAGCCAACCGCTTTTTATTTATCATATAGAGACTCCTTTTGAACCAGCACAATACCATGCATACCCATAGTATTCTGTTGACAAAGCAAAAAAATAATTTATTATATCAAATTATTACATCGGAAGTGCACAGCTCACTGGTGGGGCTCCCGGACTTCAAATCCGGTGTGGGGCGCTAAAACCGTCCCGGGTGGGTTCGATTCCCATGCACTTCCGCCATCTTTTGTTTTCAGCCTGAAAAACTCCGGTATTATTGATCATAAAACTTTATACCGCACCAATCTTTAGCATAAGTCCGAACCGAAAACAAACATACAATCATGAGTAACTGAATACCTGATTTATGTTTAGTGGGAATATCGATGCGCCTTGATTCAAACATCCGGCTTCAGGAAAAATTCGAAAAACTTATCCTGTACGGCCTTGCCTGTGAATGGGAAACCGCTCTCTGGGTCTTGGAACCCGATGAACGCCGCTTGCTCAGAAAGCCCCTGATCAGTATCCGGGAGTTAAGCGGCAAATGGGGTTACTGGTCAGGCCGACAAAAGGAATTGTGTTTGAGCCGGGATCTTGTTCTGAACCATGCCTGGGACTCTGTCCGTGAAGTGCTCCTGCATGAAATCGCTCATCAGTATGCCGAAGAGGTGCTGGGAGGCTGTAACGAACGCCCGCACGGGCGCGCATTTCAACAGGCCTGCCGAAGGCTTCGGGCCAACCCGGACGCTTGCGGACATTCAATGCCGCTGCGGGAGAGACTTGCAAATGAAACGATGGATCCAACCGATAAAATTCTGGGGCGAATCAAAAAGCTTTTTTCCCTTGCCCAGAGCTGCAATCCGTATGAAGCCGAATCGGCCATGTTAAAAGCACACGACCTGATTGCAAAATTCAATGTCGACCTCTGCAGGGAGGATGCTAAAAGAAACTACACCAGTGTATTTGCCGGCAAGCCCGCCTTGCGTCACCGCCGGGAAGAATACCATCTGGCACATTTACTGCAGGATTATTACTTTGTCCATGGTCTCTGGGTGTCGGCTTTTGTTCTGGATAAAGGCAGAATGGGGCATGTTCTGGAAATCAGCGGCACACCCCGGAATATCAGAATTGCCAGTTACGTTTATGACTTTGTCAAAAATTATATTCTTTCCCAGTGGGAGTCATTCAATCTTGATAAAGGATTAAATCGGTATCGCCGGACCGATTTTGCCGTCGGCATCATTGAAGGGTTCCGTTCCAAGCTTAAGGCAAAACACAAAAAGGTATCAGCCCGGCAAGATCAAACCGCACTGGTGGCAATTGAAGATCCCCTGCTTGGTGAGTATGTAGCCTATAAATACCCGCATACCGTAACACTCCGCCGTCATGTTTATAATCAGGATGAAACGGTATTGAGCGCCGGAATCAAAGCTGGCAAAAAGTTAGTCATTTTCAAAGGAATTTCGGAAAGTTCCAAGTCCGTAAAACTTTTAGCGTAACCGACGAGCAGCAGATGTCTAACTTCTTGAAGAAGTTTATTTTTTTTGAATGCGATCTTTTTCACGGAGCCAATAAGGATTCATCAGGTCCTCAAATATACTCAGGGCCGCTCCGGACCCCTGGCCGGCAGCCGTCACGATCTGTTTATACCCGCCTTCGACATCACCGGCCGAATAAATACCGGAGATGTTGGTGCGGTGATGGGAGTCACGTTTAATATAGCCGTCAGGGGTTAATTCCACTCCGATCTTATTAGCCAGATCTACGGCCGGCAAATACCCGATCGCTATGAAAACGCCGTCAATTTTTAGTTTAGATGTTTTTTGGGTCTTATTGTTGAGCAGCATTACAGCTTCAACCCGCTCTTTCCCTATAATTTCTATTACTTCGGTGTTCCATAAGACCGGTATTTGAGCATCCGTCAGATTTTTTACCAGATAGTCCTGTGCTCTTAATGCATCCCGCCGATGAATCAATTGGACGGAAATCCCCAGGTGATGAAGATGAAGGGCCTCTGTAACGGCGCTGTTGCCGCCTCCCACCATGATTACGTTTTTTCCTCTGAACAAGGGCCCGTCACAGGTACTGCAGTAACTCACCCCCCTGCCGGCCAAACGCCGTTCACCGGGAATCCCGAGATGCTTGTAACTGGCCCCTGTCGAAAGCAACAGTGCTTTGGAGCGAAAATTCCGCCGGGTAGAAACCGCCTGAATCGGATTGCCGGGTTTAATATCCATGATTTCTTCACCCGGAAAAATCTGGACATATTCAAGGGCGTGACTCACCATGATATCCACCAGGGTTTTTCCGCCGACCTGGGTAAAGCCCGGGTAATTTTCGACAACCGGCGTGGTCGCAACCTGGCCGCCGAGCACGCCGCGTTCCACCACAGCGGTTTTCAACCCGCTTCTAACGGCATAGATGCCCGCCGTCAGTCCGGCCGGTCCTCCGCCTACAATCAACAGGTCGGTTTCAACCAGTTTGGCGTCGCTTTCCGGAATAAAAACGGTTTGGGGTTCCATTTTCAGAAGTGATAGAATAAAAACTTCCTCCGGTTGAGCGCCTTGCCCGATCAGAACATCGTTTGCAAAAGCCTGGGGAACGCTGTGCGCCGAGTACTGGTCCGCAAGATCCGGACGGGACTGGATGTCGACAATTTCAAGTGAAATATGCTCCGGCTTCTCTACGGCGGCCCGTACAGCATTAACCGCCTGCTGGGGGCAGTAGGGGCAGGTGGCGCTTACAAAAACTTTTACCCTCCTGGGCGAGTCTATTTTTTTGATTGTATTCAGTGATTGATCGCTCAAATTGCTTTTTCCGAGTCCGACGAGAATCAGTGTTTCCAGAAATGTTCTTCCTTCTTCGCCCATCGGTGCACCGAGCCAGCGAATGGAGTAACGTTCCGGTGCAATCAGGAGCGTCGGCGAATAGGTCACTTTCCATTTTTGGGCCAGTTCATGCCCCAGAGTATACTCCCGGAATGTTATTTTAGGAGACAACTCCCGGAATGCGCGAATGATCTGCCTGTTTGTCTGGCAAAAGACGTCATCCCGTCCCTCCGCGGTAAACATGTAAAGGGGGATGTCGTTCGGCAGTTGTTTGAATGTGTTGGTTAGCTGGTCTAAAAATTCCTGTTCGGCTGTATCCGTTAAATTTGATTTTCGTTCAGACTTCATTGCCATCGTAACCCTCCCCAATGACAGGCACACTGTTCGCTGTCATTGAATTCCGCAGCTTTAAATTAGATGATTGTCAGAAAGTTCCTGAATTGCTTCATTCATCCGGTCGAAAGCGATCATCGCCCGGGCGATTCGCAAATCCTCGGGGGTGGTTATTTTAAAGTTATTTCTGCCCCCGGTTACAATCTTGACTTTTCCGCCTAAACGTTCCACCAGGAACGCATCGTCAGACGCTATAAATCCATCAACCATTGCTTTTTCATGCGCCCGGGTTATCAACTCATACGCGAAGGCTTGGGGCGTCTGCGCCTGCCATACCCCTTTCCTTTCGACCGTTTGGCTGACCAAACCGGAGCTGTTTACTTTTTTTAAAGTATCCGCTACGGGAACAGCAGGAATACACGCTCCTGTTTCCTCTGCCCCTTGGACGCAGACTTGGATGAGACCTGGCGTGACAAACGGCCGAACGCCATCGTGGATCACCACGATACCCCTTTTATTCTCGATTTTGCGAAGTCCGTTATAAACCGAAAGCTGGCGCTGGGGTCCGCCTGAAACCAGTTTAATATCAATCCCGAGCTTTAACGGCCGTACAATTTTTTGAAGGCAATAATCCATATCCGATTCCGGAACAACCACATAAAGATTGTTTACCAGACCGCAAAGACCGAATGTGATCAATGAATGCGCAAGGACCGGATGATCCCCCAGCATGAGATACTGTTTAAATACAGAATTTCCCATGCGGACGCCTTGACCGGCCGCAACGATGATTGCCGTAACCATAGCAGGAAACTTCCCGTTATAAATTTAACGCAGATATTTAAGGTCGTTTGGAAGCGGTACCCCTTTGCCCATGGTATCTTCCCCGTAATTTACGCCGGCAAGAATTTTAATATCATTTAATGCGCGGGTGTCGCCTTCAAAAACAACTTCGGAAAGCTTCTCTTTTTGAATTTTACCGCCGGCCCATTGAATATCCAAGACACTGCTGGCGTCGAACCGGTCTCCCATTACAATCATTTCAACCTGTCCTCCGAAATGCTGGACAATTTTGGCAACCATCAGACTCGGGCGGCTATGAAAGCCGAGCTTAACGGGAACCTTAACCGTAATGGAGGATCGTTCGATATTTTCATTTAATATTTTGCGGGCCAGTTCCTTCCCGCTCGTCAGGAAGTGGCAGACATAGTAAAGCCCGTAATTGATGGTCCGATCGAGCAGCATTTCAGGGTTTATCAGGGCTGCCAAGCGTTCCTGAACTTTTTTATAGGTGTCCTTATAACCGGCCTCATGCAAATGGCGTTCATAAAAATGCAGCAGTCGGCCGGTCATTTGCAATAGATGGAATACGACCGAAAAATATCCGCGCAGCTGTTTGAGCTTTCGGTCTCCATAGCGATATCCCCCATGGATAACATATGTATCAAAAGAAGACTGCAGATTGTGAACCAGCATCTCAAACCGCCTGATTTCAACTTCATTGATTTTTTCGGGAACAATTGCCATGATCTCGCTGAAATCATACGGTTCATAAAAACCCAATTGTTCAAAATTTGCGCTGATACTCAACAACTCGCTGGCGATTTTAACGATTTCTTTCTTATGTTGATCCGGAGCTTCATCGTTAATATCGAAATCAAGCATTTCGCTGGTGGCAATTCCGGGAAATTCAACCGGTTCAAAGCTCTCACCGGGAATCGGTATTTGCAGCCGTTCGGCTTCTTCCAAAATAACCGGCGACATTTTTATGAGGCATCCGGCCAGAAAATCAAGCGTCGCATACCCTTGAGATTTGAAATCCTCAATATCTTCAAGCCCATAAGAGGCGAGTCGATTGGAAATATGTTTCTGTGAATAACACCCCAGGCTCAGATGCCTGACGGCAGCCGTCATTTCCCGGTAAAAATACCAGTTTTTATTGTTTTTAGCGCCATGGAAATCGAGGAAATCTTCCAAAAGCTGCGAGCTGGAAATCAGCTTTGAATAGAGTTTTTTAGTAAAAACATAGCGCGATACATCAAAACTTGAGACGTAATTACAGCATCTTAAATAATCGTAGGAGAAAAGTTTTACCTTTTCGGAAAACGAATAATCACAAAAGGACTTTTGAGCTTGCATGGTTTTCATCAGTTTTTTAAAAAATTTAAAAACGGCCAAAGCGGACCGTAAGCCGAATCCTGTCCCCGTTTCGGGTTGCCCGGAAGCGGGTAACGATCATTCATCTGAGGACGCTTGTTGCCAAGCATCTCTTGCAACCAACCCTGGAGCTCGGACGGGCCATCCTCAAGCACTCCTCTATTTGGTCTTGCGCCGGGTGGGGTTTACAAAGCTTCCCCGGTCACCCGGAGAACTGGTGCGCTCTTACCGCACCTTTTCACCCTTACCCTGCAGTGATTTCTGAAATTCAGAATCGACAGCTGGGCGGTATACTTTCTGTTGCACTTTCCTTCACGTTGCCGTGACTCCACGTTATGGAGCACCCTGCCCTGCGGCGTTCGGACTTTCCTCCGGATTAACAAAATCAGTCCGGCGATCGTTTGGTCCGCTTTGGCCGTAACATAACGACTTTTAATTTGTATTATAATACAGGACTATCAACAAAACAAAGGGAATTTTCCCAACGGGGTTCAGGCACTTATATAATTTCCGCCCAATATATGATTCGTTGGCAATGAGGGCACATGGTCAGGGTTTCAGACCGCTGGAGTTTATCGTACATCTGGGAAGGGATATTCAAATGACACCCCTGGCAGACGGCATTATTGACCGCCGCAATTGCAATCCCCCGGGTCTGATCTTTCACCAACTTGTATTTTCTTAACAATTCCGGTTCAACCTGTCGGGAAATTTTATCGGCATCCGATTCAAGCCGGGCAAGTCTCTGTTGATTTTGGATCATGTCCTGCTGTATCGTTTTTTTTTCTATATCGACCTGATCCTTTATTTTTTCAATTTCGGATTTTTTTGTATCGATCGACTGCTCAATTGTTTCGATCTGTTCCAGAAAAGAGAGCATTTCATCTTCCACCAGGGAATTCTTTAGCTGCATATCTTCAATTTCTTTAAGAATAGACTGGTATTCCTTATTGTTTTTTACATATCCAAGCTTTTCCCGACTTTTTTTAACCCGGGACTGATTCATCAGTATATCAGATTCATGCCGGCGATATTGTTTCTGAAGTTCGTCCAACCGTATCTGAATTTCCTGAAGTTCCTTAACGCTGTCAAAAACGCTGGCGTCCAACCCCTCAAGCGTGTGAGCAACCGAATTTAATTTTGATTTTATCGTTGCAGTTTCTGATTCGACTCGCTGCAATTCTATCAGGTTTTTCAGCTTTTCCTTCATGTTTTCACCCAGAGCAGGTTCTTTTTGGAATGGTCACAGTTTTAAAAGATGTCAGCAATCTTGGCCGGTCCCGCAATAACCAAAGCATGGTTTCCGGGCAAAGCGATTATCCGAGCCGGTTAAAAAACAAGAAAGGGATCTTTCTCAATTTTAGATTCATGTATTTTAACATCCAGTTGATGTTTATTTAAAATTTCTCGGAGTTGACCGGCAAGAACATCAATGGCGATTCGTTCGGATGCAAAATGGCCGACATCGATTAAAGCACGTCCGGCAGCTTCAACCGCCCTGGCATTATGAAAGCGCAGGTCACCGCTGATAAAGACATCCGCATCGGATAACAGGAAACTGTCTATCATCCCGGAACCGCTTCCGGTAGATACCGCCACGCGTTTAACATTATAATCGGCTCGTCCCACAATCCTGACGGACTCAATTTGAAGCAGTTGCTTAAGCTTTTCAGCCAGAGCGAACAGTTTCATATCTTTTTTCAGCTCACCGATTCTTCCCAACCCCTGATTGATTTCATTCACATAAAGCGGATAGATATCGTACGCCATCGTCTCATAGGGATGGAAAGCCTTAATATGTTCTAAAACAGCCGGGATGTCATCCTTTTGCAATACCGTTTCAATTCGGATTTCATCGACATGGGAAATTTCTCCTCTTTTACCGATAAACGGCTTAGCCGAGAGGCCCGGTTTAAAAGTGCCTTTACCCTTCACTCTGAATGAACAGGCGCTATATTCTCCGATTCGGCCCGCCGGCGTTTCAAAAAGGGCGGACAGAACCTTCTGCTCAGCATCCGAGGGCACAAAAAAAACCAGTTTAACCACATCATCACGAGTCTGTTTATGGAGCGCTTTGAGTTTTTTCAGGCCGATCAGTTCAGCAAGTTTTTCATTCAATCCGCCGGCGGCGCTATCAAGATTGGTATGGGCCGCAAATACAGCCAATTGATGCTGCAAAGCCATTTCAATGATTTTGCCGGTCGGCGTTTCCGTATCAATTGATCTCAGCGGTGAAAATATAAGGGGGTGATGGGTAATCAGCAGGTCGGCGCCTTTTTTACACGCCTGGGCAACAACATCCAAGGTCGGATCCAGGGCGATCCAGATATTTTTAACCGGCCAATTCCTTTCACCGACCTGCAACCCCGGATTGTCCCATGTTTCCGACATACGGGCTGGGGCTAGTGTTTCCATCAGGGCAATAATATCTTTTACCAGTGCAACCATGGATCAGACCTTATATTTTTTCAACAATATGAAGTGTTATTGTAGATGAATCAAAAAAAAAGCGTGGTCCTTTATTTTAACCACGCCTTGAATGTTCCAAACCCTCAAGACAGAAAAACGGAGTCATAAGCTTCAGACCTTATAAGGGCATCATTCGTATCTTTCCTTAAACGATATGGGCCCACCTGGATTCGAACCAGGGACCGACCGGTTATGAGCCGGTGGCTCTACCAGCTGAGCTATGGGCCCGAAAGCTTCAAAGCGTCTGAACTACTAACTTTAACCAATCATTTTGTCAAGTATCAGATTTCAATAAAACTTTTCAGTTTTCGGCTTCTGGTCGGATGTCGTAATTTTCTTAACGCTTTCGCCTCTATTTGGCGAATGCGTTCCCGGGTTACTGCAAAATCCTGTCCGACTTCTTCGAGAGTATGATCCGCCTTTTCACCGATTCCGAATCGCATTCTCAAAACCTTTTCTTCACGCGGCGTTAAAGTCGCCAAAACTTTACGGGTCTGCTCAGCCAGATTCAGGCTGACGGCAGCATCCGAAGGCAGCACAAACTTTTTGTCTTCGATAAAGTCCCCCAGATGACTGTCTTCTTCCTCGCCGATGGGCGTTTCAAGCGAAATAGGTTCTCTGGCAATTTTAAGAACCTTTCGGACCTTTTCCAGAGGAATTTCCATCTTATCCGCTATTTCCTCGGGAGAAGGTTCCCGACCGAGTTCTTGCACCAGATATCTGGATGTTCGGATAAGTTTATTAATAGTTTCAATCATATGAACCGGTATCCGGATGGTGCGTGCCTGATCGGCAATTGCCCGGGTAATGGCCTGCCGAATCCACCAGGTCGCATAGGTGCTGAATTTATAACCCCGGCGGTATTCAAACTTATCGACAGCCTTCATCAAGCCGATATTTCCTTCCTGAATTAAGTCCAGAAACTGAAGGCCCCTGTTGGTATATTTTTTGGCGATGCTGACAACCAGTCGCAGATTCGCTTTAATCAGTTCACTTTTTGCTATCTTGGCGCGTGCCCGACCCTCCTCGACATTGGCCATAACTCTTTTAAGCGTCCGATTCTTTGCTTTTATGGCCAGTTCCTTTTCATTTATCTGCTCCTGAATATATTTCAGCTCGGTATAGAGCAAGGCTGTCCCCGCCCTATCCAGGTCACAGCGCTCCTTCACCCATTTCATAAAGTTTGTCTTGGTCCGCAGTTGCTCACGCAGTTCCCCTACGTTGGAATTGATTGAATCCGCACACATTAAAAACATTTTGTTGATTGAATCAAACCAGCCTATCTGATCGCGAATCAATTTTTCGATCTCATCGATCACACCGCCTTCAAGTCGCCAGTCTTTGAGTTGAAGGAATATTTTATTGTTACGCCGGGTGATGCTTCTTCGAATTCTGCGCAACCTTTCCGGATCGATTTTAGCGGAAAAGATTTTTTCCCGCAGTTGGCTGTTTTCCTGATCGATTTCCCGGATTGATCGGAGTGTATTTAAAAACTTTTCGATCAACAGAACTTCATCCACAAACGTATCGCCTTCATCCACATCTCTTAAAACATGCTTCGGACGTAAAACCCCGGCTTCAATTTTTTCGCCGAGATCAAGGACACAGTCCAAACCGGTTGTCGTATCCAGCAATGCTTTTAAGACCTCCTGCTCGCCCGCCTCAATTTTTTTAGCTATCTCGACCTCGCCTTCTCTGCTCAAGAGTGTGACCAGGCCCATTTCCCGCAGATACATTTTTACAGGATCGGTAACGGTCCCAAAATCAGGAGTAATAGTATCATCTTTGATGATTTCAGTGGACTTGATCTTCTCCGTGCTGATATCAATTTTGTTTTTTTCCTCTGACAAAATTTCTATATCAAGGTCGTCGAAAATCATCAGGGTTTCATCTAATTGGTCCGAGGCCAGCAAATCATCCGGCAAGGTTTCATTAATTTCATCGTAGGTAAGATATCCCTGCTGTTTGCCTCTTGAAATCAACTCCTTTAATGCCTGCTTGCCGGTTTTTTTCTCCTTTTGCGGTTGATCGATGGACTCGTCAGTTGCCTGTCGGCGGAAAGGCCCCGAAGCTTTTTTACGTTCAGACGCCGGTTTCTTTCGGTCAACGGCTTTTGTTGCCATTTGGGTAACCTTTTGGGGGGGAGCAGCCTTTTTAACTTTACCATGATCAGCGCTTTTCCGGACTGCCGTACGCTGCTTTGGCGTTTGCTTCGGCACTACTTTTTGGATTGTTTTTTTAGTGCTTTTCCGTTTTTCTGCGGATTTTTTTGCCATTTATATTTGCCTCCTGTCTACACCGAAATATGGCCTATAACTATATAATTATTTTATTTAATAATTTTTTTTGCGATAATCTGTTTTTCTTTCAACAAATCGTTCAACTCTTTGACATCACCTTTGGCTTCGGCTGCCTTGATTTTTTCAAGCAAACCCCGACCCCGGCGATTTTTGGTTGCTCTAAACTGATGGATCAGCTTTAAAGCACCTTCCTGATCCCAGGAAATATCCTCCATAGCCAGCGAAGCGATAATGGATCCGTCCTCCATTTTATCAATTAATGATATAATCTCAGACACTTGAGTCTTAGAATCTTCATTCAGGGTTAAAACCGTTCGTCCGATTGATTTTAAGATGTCGTCGTCGAAATCATCAAGCAGGTTTCGTTTGCGAACCTCCTCTGAAATAGACGGAAATTGAAGCATCATTGCAATGATACGTTGTTCGATTTTCCTTGAAGAGGCACGAGTCGAAACCATCCCTTTGTAAACAGTCTGTTCCGAACCCCCTTTGATTGGAATGTGTCCGGTATTATCCCTGATTTTTTCCCGAATGGCGGCTTCATCAATACCGATTCTTTCGGCAAGTTCCTTGACATACAAAGACCTGTCGACAGTGTCCTGAACGGAGGCCAAAGGCTTTTGCAGCTCTGCAATAATACGGATCTTTCCGTCGATCGTCAGGTCATGTTTTGCTACTGCTGAATCAATCAAATAAGACATGATCCCCTTTGCCTTGGCGGCAGCAGCAATAAATGCTTCGGCTCCCGAATCAAAAATATAACTGTCCGGATCATGTCCGGGTGGCAATACGAGAATTTGAGCATTTACATAGCCTTTGTCAAATATTTCGATACTCCGGAAAGCGGCCTTCAGGCCGGCTTCATCAGAATCATATACGAGTACCACTTTTCCCTCTGTTCCGACAAACCCTTTGAGAATACGAACATGTTCCGAAGTCAAGGCGGTACCAAGGGTTGCAACGGTGTTTTCGATGCCGTGCTGATGTAATGCCAGCAAGTCGAAATAACCTTCCACAATGTAAACCGTATTGGCTTCACGGCACTTGTTTCTGGCCAGGTGAATACCGTATAATGATCGGCCTTTACTGTATACAGGGGTTTCAGGCGAATTCATGTATTTCGGCATGGAATCATCCATAACCCGTCCGCCAAGGGCAATCACTTGAACGCTTAAATCAAAAATCGGAAACATGATCCGACCCCTGAAACGGTCATAAAAGCCGTTTTTATTTTTTCTGGGAATGATCAGGCCGGTCTTTACGGCTACGGCCTGTGGAATTTGTTTTTTTTTATATAAACCGACAAGACCCTCCCAGTTTGTCGGCGCGTACCCCAGATGAAAACGATCGATAATCTCCTGAGATATTCCGCGGTTATTCAGGTAAGATCGAGCCTTGCTCCCTTCGGGATGATCGTGCAGGGCTTTTTTAAAATATTCCATCGCCAGTCTGTTGGCCGATAAAAGCGCATCCCTTTCATTCAACCTTTTTTTCTGTTCAGGCGACAGGGTTTGGGTTGCTATCTCGATGCCATAGCGCTGTGCCAGAACTTTGGCTGCTTCCGGAAATGACAATCCATGCTGTTTCATTAAAAAGCTGAACACATTTCCCCCTGTTGCGCATCCGAAACAATAAAAGATTTGTTTTCCGGGATTGACGCTAAAGGAGGGGGTTTTTTCGGAATGGAAGGGGCACAGGCCCAAGAAATTTACCCCCGCTTTTTTCAGAACCACCTCTTCAGAAATAATATCAACAATATCAGCTGCGTTTTTTATTTCCAAAAGCTTATCTTCAGGGATAAAATTTGCCAAACAGAGCGCCCTCCCTTAAACATGGAGCCTGAAAGAAATAAAGCTTAAAATAATCAATGAAACTCAAATGGTTCCGCGAGATTCGATTTTGTCAGTTCAATCGCCCTTTTAAGATCCAACGTGCCGCTATAGAGCGCCTTGCCGGTAATAACACCTGTAACACCGACCGACTCGAGCGGAAGCAGGTTAATGATATCTTCGATAACAGCAACACCACCGGAAGCAACGACCGGTATGGATATCGCCTCGGCCAGGCGTTGCGTCTCCGGTATGTTCGGACCGGTCTGCATGCCGTCTCGGTGGATATCGGTAAAGTTAATTGCCGTGACACCCACATCTTCAAACCGCCTCGCTAAATCCACTGCCTTAATCTGGGTGGTATGGGTCCACCCTTCAATTGCAACAAGACCTTTTCTGGCATCAATGCCGACGACGATCCGTCCGGGGAACAGCCGGCAGGCCTCCGATACCATCTCGGGATTCCTGATTGCTTCGGTTCCGATGATCACTCGTCTCACACCGATATTCAAAAACATCCTGATGGTATCGATACTGCGGATTCCGCCGCCCACCTGAATGGGAACATGGACCCGCTGGAGTATGGCTTTAATGGATTCGAGATTTTGGGGTTTTTTTTCAATGGCGCCGTCAAGGTCGACGACATGAATCAACTCTGCACCTTCATTTTCCCATTTCTCAGCCATGGCGGCGGGATCTTCGGAAAAAATCGTTTCCGCATCCATCCGCCCCTGGGAAAGTCGGACGCATTTACCGTTCTTGATATCAACTGCAGGAATAACAATCATGGCAGCGGCAAGGTTTTGATTGTTTGTTCAAGTCCGTAAACAGCCAGATCCTCGGCTGATATCCATCGCCCTTTGCGTTTAATGAAAGTTCCCAACTTAAAAAGATCCTCGCTCAACGACTGCTGGGTTTCATTAAAGTGTCCGCTCCAGACGATCCGGCCGCCTTTCACCTGTATCATATCCATGTGAAAAGCGACCGCTGCGGGCAGTGCAACTGAATAATCCGTGCCAGCGCGATCTCTGAATTGATAAACATAACCTGCCAAAACCCCGTCGGCATTGAGCACTTGACCGGTTTTCAAATAAAGATCCATATCAGGCAATTCTTTTTCATTCTGTCGCAATAGGTTCGAAATAACTCCCTGGGCCTGCGAAGAGGGAATCCGTTCAAAGTTGTTTGCCCGATCTAACATTTCATTAAGCTGTTTCGTCAGAAATTGAGCAGCTCCGAGCTCTACCTTTCCGGTCGTAAAGACTTTGCCGCACAATTGACACCTGACGCTGGCATTCTCACCATATATGTTTGATGTATCCTGAAACGGCAGCACCAGCAAGCGGTGTATACTCAGTGGTTCCCGTTCCGTATATTGAGTAATTTCAGGGTGGTGATAACAAGACACACCTCCCAAAAGACTCAATAAGAGGAATGCAACAACCCGAACTCCCGGTCGTAATCGAAATTTTTTTTGGGAAAACATTTTAATCTTGATAAAAGCTCAACCATTAACTCCCGCTGAGCAGAATGTGTCTAAAAAAGCAGACGCGGTAATGACGGATATTTTTTAATTGAATTACAATACCCCTTTTGATGACCGGACATCTTTCAGGCGGCCATCAAGCGAGGTCGCCTGATCCAGAGCCCGGGTGGTCGATTTGAACATGGATTCAATGATATGATGCTCATTTTCGCCATAATGAACGTTGATATGTAAGTTCATACCACTGCGCGTGGCAAAGGCCCTGAAAAATTCTTTAGCAAGGGTAATTCCAAATACCGCACCCGTCTCCCTAACGTCCGGTATATTACAAACCAGATAGGGCCTTTTGGATAAATCGACGCTCACGTCGGCAAGTGCATCATCCATCGGAGTCGATGCATGCCCATAGCGTTTGATTCCCTTGCGATCACCCAGTGCCTTATCCAAAGCTTCGCCTAAAACCAGGCCCACATCTTCAACCGTATGATGAGAATCAACTTCCAAATCACCCTTGGCCGCCACTGAAAGGTCAAAGAAACCATGAACTGAAAAAAGGGTGAGCATATGGTCAAAAAAAGGAATCCCGGTAGAAATTTTATGGATGCCCGATCCGTCTATTTTCAGCTCAAGGGAAATATCCGTTTCTTTTGTTTTTCGTTCAACAGAGGCAACGCGGATCATATTTAATATAACCTTTTGTAATAATTTAGTTTTTAATTAAAAAAAACAGCGGCCTGAGTGCCAATGAAAAGTGTAAAAGGGGTTATATAAATGGTGGAGATGAGGGGGATCGAACCCCTGACCTCGGCGTTGCGAACGCCGCGCTCTCCCAACTGAGCTACATCCCCACGATATAAATTATTCTATTTATCAAAATTATGCGCTTTGGTCAATTCAAACTTTCAGAAAATTTCACAAAATTATAAATCCGAAGGAACCATGATACCTTTATATGAAAATCCCCCATCCCCCCTTTGCAATGCTATCCTTTACCCATAACTTGGGTTGCTGGACACAGGGGGTCACTGAGGATATGGAACATGGAATTTAATCATTACCTTCCACATCGCCGTGAGGTCATCAAGCCGTTGCAATCCGATCCAAAGACT